>JABLTK010017208.1_pt1 | contig 15292 bp, 9 predicted proteins | sample 7160131 | NCBI WGS metagenome assembly JABLTK01 (sample SAMN14651221, study PRJNA627086) | human gut metagenome | isolation source: feces | host: Homo sapiens
AAATTATAACATTTCCACTCAAAGGGAGGCTTTCCTCTTTTATTGTTTCTGGAAAAATTTCCCTACCGAGTAAAATTTTACACTAAGTCCACACGTATAGGGCGACTGGGGGGATGTCAATCTCTACAGCCCTTCCGTCCATGACCGCCGCCCCCTCAAACGGGAAAAAACGCGAAATTCGTAAGGGGGGATACCCGGCATCTAAAATTGAATCATCTGCTCCAGGCCGGCTGGCTCGGGGCTTTTTTGTTGTCAGAAAGAAGGGAGCTGCCTATGAATGACTGCCAGCGCAGGCAGATAAAAGCCATGCGAAAGCAGGGGATGGGCTACAAGGCCATCGCCAGAAAGACCAAGCTGTCACGGGACAGCGTACGGAATTATTGCAGGTGGCACCACCTTGCCGGTTACGGCAGAGCGGTAGCGGCCACCTTCAGAGAGGAGCAAGCGTATGAAGACATCGGATATGGAATGGAAAGTCCTGCCCATCGGCCAGCTGAAGCCTGCGGCATATAACCACAGGAAGCAGCTGAAGCCCGGCGACAAGGAATACGAGAAAATCAAGAAGTCCATCCAGGAGTTCGGCTATGTGGAACCCATCATCGTAAACTATGACATGACGGTCATCGGTGGTCATCAGCGTCTGACGGTTCTCAAGAACTTGGGCTACGAAGAAGTCCAGTGCGTGGTTGTCCATATCGAAGACGAACACAAGGTCAAGGCCCTCAATATCGCGCTCAATAAAATCACCGCCACCTGGAACGAACCGCTCCTGACCGACCTCATCGTGGATTTGCAGAGCGTCGACTTCAACGTCGACCTGACGGGCTTTGAAGCACCGGAAGTCGAGCAGCTCTTCTCGAAAGTGTACAACAAGAAAATCAAGGAAGATGACTTCGACGTCGACGGTGAACTGGCAAAGCCGACCGTCGCCCGGGCGGGAGATATCTGGTTCCTGGGTGACCACCGCGTCATCTGTGGCGATGCGACGCTGCCGGAAACCTATGAACGGCTGATGGCGGGGAAGAAGGCCAACATGGTGCTGACGGATCCGCCGTATAACGTCGATGTGGAAGAAACAGCCGGCAAGATCAAGAACGACAATATGCCGGATGACAAGTTCTACCAGTGTTGGTTTGTCAAACATATGTTACACCGTACTTGATGAAATCATGGAGTGTATCTTTTGGAGATTTCCATCCAAGTGGTCGCATTGGGAAGCGGTTATAATCTCGATAATTATCTCTTTGAGTTGTTTTCTGAAATCTTCAAAAGAGAAGAAACAATGCGTGGTATAAAATCATTCGTTATAGCCTTCCTTAAATAGCTCGCTATTCATTGCTATGCATAAAAATTTAAGAGTAAAATCTGACAACGATTTAATCAGCGTTTCCTTAAGATTTGCACCAATCCGTCTTGCGTACGAGACGAAAAAAGGGTAATATTGTTTTATGAACGAGACAATATTACCCATTTTTCGTTCTGTGGAGGAGACAAGATGAATAAAAAAATCATACAGGAAGTGCTGGCAGACCAGTGGGAGGCGGTGCAGGAGCAGGGGTTTCTTACTCGTGCTTTCGACTGGGAGGAGAATCTGAACTACTGCCTTGTGGGGATTCGAAGGGCAGGGAAATCCTATCTTCTGATTCAGCGCATCCACGAGCTGCTGAAGGAAGGCGTCCCAGAGGATCACATTCTCTATGTGAATTTCGAAGACGAACGATTGCTGGAGATGACGGCGGCGGATCTGCACCTGCTCCTAGAGGCGCAGGCAGAGTTCGCGGAAGATCACAAGGTAACGCATGTTTTCTTAGATGAGCTGCAGAATGTGACAGGGTGGGAGAAGTTTGTCCGGCGGTTGGCAGACAGCAAGTACCATGTGTACGTGACAGGGAGCAATGCGAAGATGCTGAGCCGGGAAATCGCGACGACGCTGGGCGGGCGTTTCATGATGCGGGTGGTGTATCCGTATGATTTCTCGGAGTACCTTATGGCGCTGGGAATCGATGGGAGCCCGCGAAAGCAGCTGACGATGAAGGGGAAGGCGGCGATTTCCAGTGCTTTTGATGCGTATCTCGAAAACGGCGCGTTTCCGGAATTGATCGATGTGCATTCGAAGCGGATGTATCTGAATAACATTTACCAGACGATCTATCTCGGGGATATCATCGCCAGGAATGGGATAGGGAATGAATTTGCCGTGCGTCTGCTCTTGAAGAAGATCGCTGAGTCGGTGTGTCATCCGCTTTCGTATAGCCGTCTCACGCGGATCGTGACGGGGAGTGGTCTTGCTATCGGCAAGATGACGGTGATCAAGTATGTGTCGTATATGCAGGATTCGTACCTGATTTTTTCTATCCAGAATATTATGGGTAAGCTGGTGGATCGAGAGACGACGCCGAAGTATTATTTCATGGATACGGGGTTGCTGCAGCTCTTGGTGCTGGATGGCGTGACAGCGGCTTTGGAGAATCTGGCGGCTATCGAGCTGGTACGGCGCTATGGGATGGATCAAGTGTACTATTATGAAAGAAATATAGAGGTGGATTTCTACATCCCTGAGAAGAAGATAGCGGTGCAGGTTTGCTATTTCCTGCACCAGTCAGAGGAAACGCTGGAGCGGGAGGTGAGTGGTCTTTTGAAATTGAATGATTTCATAAAGGGCCAGTCGCTTTATATACTGACGTATAGTGAGGAAGAGGAAATCGAGCGGGGCGGGGTCACCATCCATGTGCTCCCGATGTGGAAGTGGCTGCTGGCGAAGGAGTTGTAAGGAGAGAAGGCAGAAGAAATGGGTTTTCGTTTTCAGCGGCGGATCAAGATCATGCCGGGAGTGACGCTGAATGTCGGGAAGCGCGGGGTCTCGACGTCGATCGGACGGCGCGGGGCGCATATCACGTTCGGACAGAATGGTGTCCGTACGACGGTGGGGATCCCGGGGACGGGGATCTCTTATACGTCACTTTCAAAGCCTTCGCAGGCGCCGGAGGCGGGGAGCCCGGAGGCGTCGTGGCCGCATCTTTCGAAGTGTCCGTACTGCGGGCATGGGATGCGGAAGCGGTGGGATCGATGTCCGGCGTGTCATCAGGTGCTGGAGCAGCCGCTGCCGGAGGATGCGGTGCGCTGCCGAGGGTGCGGGCGGGTGTATGAGGGGAATATGCTCCGTTTCTGCCCGGCGTGCGGGTGCCGGCTGTTGGATACGCCGGTGGAGATCCTGCCGGAGCTGACGGCGGAGGAGCGCGCGCAGTATGCGGCGGGGCACTGCGAGGTGTGTCCGCATTGCCGTGGTCCGGTGCCGGATGTCGCTGGGCTGAAGTATTGCCCGCATTGCGGCTTCGAGGTCTCGACAACGAAGAATCGGCAGGCGTTCTGGGAGAAGTTCTTCTATTGTCTCTTTGTGGCGATCCTGATGATCGCACTTTTTGTCATGATGTAGGATGTGAAAAGTCTGCTTCTTGCTTTGTGGGGGAGCCTCTGGAATGTTGTCGTCCCTTACTTGTTTGCGAAAGAGGGGGAGCAGGTTCTATAGGTTCAGAAGGTTCAACGGGGTTGGTGCGGTGCTTTTCGTCATCCTGAGCGGAGGAAAACGTCGTATGTTAAAAAAACGGCTTATCTGAAACAGGAGAACTGAGTCGAAGGATCTAAGCGCCGCGGAGTATAAATAGGGCGATGCCCGAAGGTCGGAGATCACAGGCTTCCCGTTTGAGCATTTCCTGACATTGGCCGTTTGACCGCAAATGACAAAGATTTCTCGCTTGCGCTCGAAATGACGGTAGGAGAGAGTCACCAGTCGCTCCTAGCCCCTCGCCAGTCATCCCTACCCTGTTCATCCCTGCTTCCCACCTTTTCTTGCGTCGGTGGAAAGTCTCCGCCTCTTATTATCTCCTTGTAGCTCTCTTGAAAAGATGGTAAAATAAAACTTTGGAACTTATTATACGAGAAAGAGGACTGGTGAGAGATATGAGACAGAAGGGGAACAACTTTGTGGAGTATGCCCTCATGCTGGCTCTGGTGGTCGGGATCGGATGGGGTCTTTTGGGGTCTTACGGAGACGGGATTCCCGGGATCTTTGGCTCCGCCTCAGAGCTTCTTCAAGCGGGAGGCAAAAGTGATGAGGATGGAAAGCCGAATACGGAGCAGAAGGTCTATGACCGTCATATGAAGTGGCTGAGTGAGACGCTTCTTGCACTCACGAAAAAAGAGACGGGCGCTGGGTTCCAGTCGTTTGCTGACTACATGGGCGGACTGAATGGAGCGTATTTCGATAAAAGAAAAGGCCCGGAGTTTACGACGACGAATGGGCTGATCGATAGTGACAGTCTGTCGAAGTTTGTGGGACAGATCGATTCTACTGCGCTCAAAAATGACAGCTGGGCGATGGTCGGCTATCGTGAAAATGGTCAGCTGTACTATGCGGTCTCCATTTACAGTCCGGATAAGAATGGCGGGAAGACACTGGCCGATCAGTCTGTGGGGACGAAGGTCACGACGGATGTGTATCGGGGGAATCCTGCTACGAATGAGATCCTGCGTCTGGAGAAGAATGGCTCGATGCAGGTGGCAGAGAACACACGAAAGGATGGATCTAAGTATCATGTCCTTCGTGATCTGAAATGAGAAGTACAGAGAGAAACGCACAGGCTTTTTCGCCTGTGCGTTTTTGTGTAGGAATGCCGCTTTCGCCTTCCTTTTCTTCTACGAACTGTCATATAAATATGCTATAATGAAGCGATGTATATTTTTGATTGAGGTGCAATATGACTGACTTAGAAGAAATCAAACGCCGCCGGACGTTTGCGATCATTTCCCATCCGGATGCCGGCAAGACGACATTGACGGAAAAATTACTGCTTTACGGGGGTGCGATCCATCTCGCAGGCTCCGTCAAGGCGAGGAAGACGGCGCGCTATGCGGTGTCTGACTGGATGGAAATCGAAAAACAGCGCGGGATCTCTGTCACGAGCTCGGTGCTGCAGTTCGATTACCAGGGCTGCCGCATCAATATCCTGGATACCCCGGGGCATGCGGACTTTTCGGAGGATACCTACCGCACGCTGATGGCTGTCGACTCGGCGGTCATGGTCATCGATGTGGCAAAGGGCGTCGAAGCGCAGACGAAGAAGCTCTTCAAGGTCTGCTCGGATCGCGGGATCCCGATCTTTACCTTTGTGAATAAGATCGACCATTTCGGCAAGAATCCGTTCGATCTGATGGCGGACATTGAAGATGTGCTCGGCATCCGTTCCTGTCCGATGAACTGGCCGATCGGTGTGAACGGTGACTACACGGGCATCTATGACCGTGAGACGGAGATGTGCCATATCTTCATCAAGGATAATGCCCATGGCGTGAAGAAGCTGGAAGTGATTTCCGGCAAGATCGATGACGAAGCCATCGTTTCTCAGGTCGGGCAGGAAGTTTTGGATGCGCTCCGCGATGATCTGGAGCTTCTTGATGAAGCGGGCGATCCCTTCGATGCGGAAAAAGTCGCCAAAGGGGAGCTGACACCGATGTTCTTCGGATCGGCTATGACGAATTTCGGCGTACAGCCATTTCTGGAGAAATACCTCGAGCTTGCGCCGCCGCCGGAAGCGAGAAAGACGCTGGAAGGCACCATCGAGCCGGAAGATCCGGCGTTCTCTGGCTTCATTTTCAAGATCCAGGCAAATATGGACCCGAAGCATCATGACCGTGTCGCTTTCATGCGTATCTGCTCGGGCGTCTTCGAGAAAGGCATCACCGTCCTGCATCGCCAGAGCGGCAAGATGCTCCGTCTCTCCCAGCCGCAGCAGTTCCTCGCGACGGAAAGACAGACGGTCGAGAAGGCCTACCCGGGCGACATCATCGGCCTTTTCGATACCGGTGAGCTCGGTGTCGGCGATACCGTCTGCGAGAAGAAGCACCCGGTCACCTTCATTGATTTCCCGGTCTTCCCGCCGGAGCTTTTTGCCCGTCTGTCTCCGGAAAGCAGCATGAAGAGAAAGCAGTTCCTGAACGGTGTCTCCCAGCTCGCGCAGGAAGGGGCGATCCAGGTCTACAAGCAGCCTTACGTCATGGAGTCTTTCATCATCGGCGCTGTCGGCCAGCTGCAGTTCGAAGTCATGAAGTACCGCTTGGAAAATGAATATAATGTCCATGTGAATCTGGAACCGCTCTCCTACACCGCAGCCCGCTGGACAGAAGGGGATGTCCCGCCGGAAGAGCTTATTGGCATCGACAATGCGATGGTCGTCTATGACCGCCGCGAGCGTCCTGTCTACCTTCTGCCGAATGCATGGCAGGCCGGCTGGCTCGCCCAGAGAAATCCGAAAGTCACCTTCCTGGAAAGCCCGCCGCTCGGCGTAGCGAGACTGGAAGGGAATTAAATGAGGAATTAAGGTGGCGGTTTCGCCGCTGAGCAGGAATCGCCTTCCCCTCGAGGGGAAGGCTGACGATATGGGAATACCGTCAGCCAAAATGGCGGCGTAGCCGCTACTAATTTGCCTTCCCCATTGGGGAAGGGGGACCGCTCAGCGGTGGATAGGGTGCTTTCGTAAATCGTCGATTTGAGACGCATTTTCCCATCCTCTTTCATACCGCCAGTGCCCTATCCGCCCCTTTGGGGCACCTTCCCCTCGAGGGGAAGGCTGACGATGCGAGGAAAACCTGCGATCAACAGACCTTCGGGCATCGCCCCATAAATATTTGCGGCGAAGCCGCCGCCTAAGCCTTCCCCATGCGGGGTAGGCTTAGGCGGAGCGACGCTCCGCGTCGATTTTTGTAAACGGCGATGCCCGCACTTTGCGTGCCGGTCACTGTCCTTAGCCGCCAGTCACCATTTCCTTTGATCAATGAAAACGTCCGCCGTCCGGCGGGCGTTTTTGCATGCATTTTTCATTTCAAATCTTTACGGAGACTATGGTATACTAAATGCGAATATGGTTTTTGTGGCTGGTGATGAGAATTGCGTTTCATAAATAACTGGCAGTTAAATTGACCATCCAATCAAGTGAGAAGTTTGAGGTGAAGGCTCAGCGCATAAAATATGGAAGCGGCGCGGAGGTTTATATAAATCATGAATAGACTGTTTTATAAAATGAGAGGTATTGGGGCGCTATATGAATTGTGCGCCCCTTCCTCCACTCCTCACTCCTAACTCCTCACTCCTAACTCACATGAGGTGATACTATGACTTTTTTGAATCGACTGCGTTCCTCGCTCAAGAATGAGCGCGGGGCGTACATGGTCTTTTTCGCCATATTGATCCCGATCCTTTTTGCCTGTGCAGGGCTCGCGGTGGACCTCGGGAATGGCTTTGCCCGTCACGCGCGCCTGCAGAAGGCGGCGGATGCGGCGGTGCTTGCGGCGGCGTATGTGTATGACAAGGATGATGTGACTGACCTCAAGACGGTGGCGCATACGTACCTAGAGGCGAATTTATATGCCGACACTGCTATGAGGGATAACTATAAAATTGATAAGATTACCAAGCGCGTGTATGGCGATGGAACTGATGAGACGAAGGGGGTTCTCCTTTCTCTCTATGTATCACAGAATGTAGATACGACGTTTATGAGAATTTTGGGATTGCAGAAGATTCCAGTTAGTGTAGAGGCGACAGCGCGTCTTGTGCCTGATAGTCCGATTACAGGTGATCCAGGGGTTTTCGGATTTACTATGGTGGCTGGATATAGCGGACCTGTTGAGAACTCATGGGATTTGAATAAGAATGCTATTTATATCAATAGCGATAATGTGTATATTCATGGCAAGATACATAGTAATGGACCGATTAGTATTGATCATAATAATAGTGGGGATAAGCGTTCTGTTTTCATTGAGAAAGGGGCATTTAGCTCTTCCGCCAAAACGGACTTAGAACTATGGTCAAATCGCAGAATCGTTGACTGGGAGCATGAAGATAATACTGGACCAAAGGATAATGGATTTTACAATAATGATACAATGTTACGCCCACGAGATCCGCCAAATAGGAATGACCCATTTATCTATAATCCGCTACCAGGACATCAAGATCCTGGATCGTGGGCTCATTTTAATCGTTTTGGTTATGATGATGGAACTAGTCAGGGACAAGACGTTTTGGCCTCGAATACATACGTGGATAAGATTATTAATATTGCAATGGAAAAGGACAATTCATCCGTAGAGAAAGTCTATCAGTATGTGGAAAAATATAGAAATGAATTTTCTTCAACTGGCGGATTGTATCGAAAGGATGAGTCATCATGTAAATCTGGAGAAGAAAGCATATATCTAGATACAGATGGTCACTACGATTCTGCGGGTTCAGGGCGTGGTTTTAGTGTGGAAAACGATAAACAGTACAAGATTATTATTACCGATGGTGATATCACTGTGAAGTCAGGGAATTGTAATACGAGTTGGACTAATATGACGATTATTTCACTTCATGGGAATGTCACTGTCAATGCAAATGAAATGAATGATCGATTCAAAGCGATCATATATGCGCCGAACGGGTGTGTTCGCTACTATCATAAAGTGGATTTTGAAGGAAGTATTGTAGCCAAACATATCTATTCAGATGTGTGGGATCGCTCATTTTACTGGAATCCATTTCAGTTTGGGGATCATGGAGAGAGTGGTGACTCTGGCTCAAGTGGAACGACTGGCAGCGGCGGTGTGAAGCAAGTAAAACTTCATTCTAATGAAGATAAGGACTATTCTGGGATTGAAATCTCTATTTAGGGTAGTGCATAAAAAAGAGGGAAGCCTTGACAGGTTTCCCTCTTTTTGCGTGCTATTTGCCATGCATCACGAAATTATATATAAAAGTGTGATAGAAATCACGCTTATATATATAATTTCGTGATTCTACGTTTTTTCCATACCATACTATCAGAATTTCCTTTAACGGGAAGGGCTCCCTGTGCTCCGCTATGCATATAAGTCATGGTATAATTATAAAGAGAAACTTTGCCCGCTGTTTACGTGCTTTTTACCGGAGTGGGCTATCATTAAAAGGTATGCTTCTGCGTGTGACCTGTTTCATCGCGCACCAGCCCGGCACGCCCCGCGGGCTAACGCTGACGCTTCGCTTGAATGAGAAATGAAGGTGGCGGCTAGGGATTAGGGGTTGGGGATTAGGAGCAAGCGGTGATTGAAATAGCGCAATTGGTACACTGATCGTTCTGCAAGGAAGATCTCTCGGCTACGCTCGAGATGACGGCGGCGCGAAGTGCTATTAAAACTCCGCGGCGCTTCATTATTTTCTGCGCCGCACCACCATTTCTCACTCCTCACTCCTAACTTTTACGTTTCATTTTTACGGATATATGGGATTACAAGATACCCGCTGTTTATAAAAGGAGGGCCACTTATGTCGGAACAAAAGCCGCTCATTTACGGTATCATTCACATCGGCTCGTCGAATCTGTCTCTTCGCATCGTGGAGTACAAGAATGTCAATGAAGTCCGTGTCATCGAGTCCGTCAGGAAGGATACGAACTTTGGGGAAGAGGTATTCAATCATAAGAATCTGTCTTTCGCTTCGATCCGGAAGCTCTGCCGCATGCTGAATGGCTTGAAGCAGCTGTTGTCGGATTATCAGGTGAAGGTATATGCGGCGTATGCGACGGCGGTTTTCCGTGAGGCGGATAACTGCCGCTCGATCCTGGATCTGATCCGTGTCAAGACGGGATTCAATGTGCAGGTCGTGGACATGCCGCAGGAGATCTATTTCAAGCATTTCGGCCTTTCGTACCAGCTGAAGCAGTATAACCGTCAGGCGAATGAGCGTCTGGGGAAGAATTTCCTCTTCGTCGACATCACGTCGGGGTGCGTGGGGCTGACGGTGTGGGAGAAGGGCTCGCTCTGCTACCAGCACAATGTACACATCGGGACGCTCCGCCTTTTGGAGACGTTCACGACGAACCAGCGCGAGTCGCGCTATTTCCCGGAAGCGCTGGCGGAGTACATCCATGCGATCATGGAGCCGCTCTGGGTATCGATCAGAAAGTATGACATCGATACGGTCGTTCTCTCGGGCCGTGAGGCGAGGATCGTCGCGATGCTCTTGCACCATGACCTTGATCAGCGGGATATCGCCGAGGTGAAGCCTCAGGAATTCGGCAAGGTGTATGATGAGGTGGGGAAATTCTCCACTTCGATGATCATGCAGAAGTATCATATCAGTGAGGCGTGGGCGCTCACTGTCTCGCCGACGCTGCATATTTATCAGGAGATCCTGAATGCGATCCCTGTGAAGCATGTAGTCATGATGGGGATGACCTTCGTGCGCTCGGCATCGCTCTTCTATGGGGCGCAGAAGACGAATGATCCGGCGCTTGCGTACATGCGCGCGCAGAATCTGGAGCTGACGCGCTCGATCGCGGCAGACTATTACTATGAACCGGTGCATGCGAAGGCGATGGAGCTCTACAGCAAAGTGATCGTTCAGGCCTTTGACCGCGGAAATGGGCTTAATGACCGTGATGAATTCCTGCTTCGCATGGCGATCATCCTGTACCAGATCGGGAAGTATGTGAATCTGCTGGGCTCGTCCATGCAGGCGTGGAATATGGTCCGCGGGACGGATATTTTCGGGATCTCCGACCGCGAGAAGGATATCGTGGCGTGCATCGTCTACTATGATCACAAGGGGATTCCGAATGATGACGATGAGCCATTCCGCATCCTGTCGGATGAGTCGAAGATGACGGCGCTGAAGCTGATAGCCATCTTCCGTCTGGTCCGTGCGATGGATATGTCGAGGAAGCAGAAGCTGAAAGATCTTTCGGCCCATATCTCGGGGGATGCACTTGTCATCGAATATGAATCGAGTGAGGATACGGCTTTGGAGACATGGCTGTTCAATAAAGAAAAGACAATGTTTGAAACGGTATTTGGCATGGAAGCCAAATTGGAGCGGAGGTAACTATGGACGTGCAGGATAGACATCAGCATTATTATCTGAACCGCGAGCTGTCGTGGCTGCAGTTCAATCGCCGCGTACTGCAGGAGGCAGTGGATCCGAACAATCCCCTGCTGGAAAAATTGAAATTCTTGGCGATCACGAGTTCGAATCTGGATGAATTCTTCATGATCCGCGTGGCGGGGCTGAAGCACCAGAAGGAAAATGGCGTGAAGCGCCGTGACATCGCCCATATGACGCCGGAGGAGCAGCTCGAGCAGATCTCCGATATCTGCCAGAAGCTCGTCGCGCGCCAGTACCGCTTCCTCCATATGCTCCTGTCCGAGCTTCGCACGGAAGGGCTCTATTTCATCCATCCGGAAGATGCGACAGAAGCGCAGAAGAAATGGATGGAGGACTATTTCGAGCGGCAGGTATTCCCTGTCGTCACGCCGATGGCCGTCGACTCTTCGCATCCGTTCCCGTTCCTCGCTTCGAAGAGCCTCAATATCGCGATGCTGCTCGAAAGGAATGAGCGTGACCTTTCGCTGGATGAGGAAAATGATATCGATGTGAAGACGGCGATCGTGCCGGTGCCATCGCTGCTTCCTCGTATCGTCCGCCTGCCGGATGATACGGAAAAGAAGGGGCGCCACGACTTCGTCCTCTTGGAGCAGGTCATCCGTCACTTTGCTTCACGTTTCTTTATCGGCTACGACCTTCTGGAGGCACATCCTTTCCGCATCACGCGTGACGCGGATCTTGCGATCGACGAAGAAGATGCACAGGATCTCGTCGTCGAGGTGGAGCGCCAGCTGAAAAAACGCCAGCGCGGGGAGGCCGTGCGTATCGAATTCGAAGCAGGCACCAGCCGCTTCATGCAGCGCTTCATGACGCAGGAGATGCACCTCGCGAAAGAGGATCTGTATGAGATCGACGGACCGCTCGATATGACGATGTTCTTTTCCTTCTGCGGCATCAAGGGCTACGACCGTCTCCGCTATCCGGAAGCGCATCCGCATCGCCCCTGGTCCATGATCCAGCTCGAAAAGGATGGTCGAAAGAATATTTTCGAGATGATCCGTGAGAAAGATCTCCTCGTGCATCTGCCTTATGAATCCTTTGAAGACTCGGTCGTCAATTTCGTCGCCTCAGCAGCAGCTGACCCCGATGTCCTTGCCATCAAGCAGACGCTGTACCGCGTGGCTTCTTCCTCGCCGATCATTCAGGCGCTCGAAAAAGCAGCACAGAACGGCAAGCAGGTCACTGTCCTCATGGAAGTCAAGGCGCGCTTCGATGAAGCGAATAACATCCTGATGGCTCGCCGCCTTGAAAAAGCAGGTGCGCATGTCATCTATGGCCTGGTGGGCCTTAAGACACACTCGAAGTGTACGCTCGTCATCCGCCGCGAAAAGGACGGCATCCGCCGCTATGTCCATGTCGCGACCGGCAACTACAATGCATCCACAGCCAAGCTCTATACGGATCTCGGCGTATTCACCTGCAATGACCAGTTCGGCAGCGATGCTTCTGCCTTCTTCAATCTGCTCTCCGGCTATTCTGACCCGCCGCTGTGGGACTCCTTCATCGTCGCGCCGATCAATCTCCGCCAGCGCTGCATGGAGCTCATCGACCGCGAGATCGCCTTCGCCAAGCAGGGCGAGCAGGCACACATGGTCGCCAAGATGAATTCCCTCCTCGATAAGGAGATCATAGATAAGCTCTACGAAGCTTCTCAGGCAGGCGTCAGGATCGAGCTCATCATCCGAGGGATCTGTGTACTCATCCCGGGCATCCCCGGCGTCAGCGACAATATCACCGTCAGAAGCCTCGTCGGCCGCTTCCTGGAGCACAGCCGCGTCTTCTGGTTCGCCAATGGCGGTCGTGAAGAGCTATATATCGGCAGTGCGGACTGGATGCCAAGAAACCTCAATGACCGCGTCGAACTCATGATCCCTGTGCGCGACGCCGATCTCTGCCATCGTCTGAAGACCATGGTCAATATGGAGCTTGCGGACAATCAGAAAGCGCACATCATGCAGTCTGACGGCATGTGGAAAAAGGAGATCGCACCTGCTGATAAAGTGGGCGCTCAGGCTGAATTCCAGCGTATCGCGGAGAAGCGTGACCGCGAAGATGAATTGACCCTCGCGCAGAAAATGGAACCCTACATGCCTGTCTTTGGAAAAAAAGAAAAGTAAAGAGGGAAAGAAAAAGTCGAAGCGAATGCTTCGGCTTTTTTCTTTGCCTGACCGGGAAAGCCCGGGCATCCGATGCCAAATGACAGCACGGAGCGCACGATCCTTTTGAGCCCAAGAGGGGATCGTTTTTCTTCGTCAGGAGATGGGGTGTATCAGGAAGATCAAACGGAAAGCCTCTCAAACCGCAAACGGCAAAGCAGTGCCAAACTGTATCCTGCTGCGAAGCCTCCGCCACCGGGATCTGCGGGGAGATCAGGTTGTGTGTCTGATCCGGAAACTGATCCTCTATTATCCACTTTTCCTTCTGCCATCTTCTCTTTTTGGGAAAGAATTGTAAATTTCAAGGATTTTGGTGGGCAAATTTCCCACTTTACGAAAAAATGAGAAGAACGAAAGGTCAAAGATGGGACAAAGTTGGGCTATCTCGGATGAGAGATGAAGTCGGCTCAGGGTTGACAATCAGGTAGAAAGCGGAATGCATAAAATGCGAAAGAAACGATAACATGGGAGATAGAGCGATTCATAATTTGTTAATAATTCTCAAATGTATATTGGAGAGATACAAGATTGACAATTAATTCAATAAATAATACTCGATAGTATCGGATAAAAATAGCAATATGATAAAAAGCGCAGCAAAGAATAGTGTGCGATGTATACTGGAGGATGTGCAAGAAATATTCGACAGATACTGAATAAATGAGAACTGCTATCATTGTCAACATCAGAAAAATTGACAAAAAGTCTCTCTATGGTAGAATAACGGCCATAGGAGATGCATTTATGAAACCTTCAACGATGAATAAAGCGAAAAAAGTATTAGTATGTATATTGGCGGCGGCTGCCTTGGGAAGTCAGGTGAATCTTGCGGCAGCATCTTTGGATTTTCTGGGCGCAAGTCCTGCGAAGACTGTCACAGTATATGATGGGGCTCACAAGCAGGTCATTTCTACAGCAGCCTCCAACTTCAAGAATGTATTGAGCGACCTCAATGTATCACTGAAGGCGTATGACACATTCTGGACAAGCACGAAGGAGGTCACGGACGGCGCGGTCATCGTGGTGGAGCGGGCGGTGCCTGTTTCCATCATCGCGAATGGCAAGAAAAAGGTCGTCTATACCACGCAGCAGACCGTGCAGGGCGTGGTGAATGACGCGGGCTTCGACTGGAAGAAGATGATGCCGATCGAAGACGGTCTGATGCAGGTGAAGGAAGGCATGCAGATCCACGTCGTCCCGTATACCGCGCGGAAGGTCTTCCGCAAGGAGGCGATGCCGATCCACTATAATAAGTGGTACGATGGAAGCCTCGGGGAGGATCAGGAGGTCGTCGTACAAGAGGGGATCCCCGGCGAGCGCGAAGTGGAGATCGATGAATTCATCTCCGGCGGCAAGGTCGTGAAGACGGTTGTTGCTCATGCCAAGGTTCTCTCTGAGGGCACGCCGGGCATTATGAAGACCGGTAAAGCAGAAGGGACGATGGGCTGGGTCGCCAATATGCATGCGAGCGCCTATCATCCGAGCGATGGAGGCGGCAGCGGGATCACCGCGACAGGCACGCAGGCCGGTCATGGCACGGTGGCAGTCGATCCCTCCGTCATCCCGCTCGGCACGAATGTATTCATCCCGAACTATGGACATGCTGTCGCAGCAGATACCGGCGGTGCGATCGTCGGTAACCGCATCGACCTCTGCATGGAGTCTTTCGAGGACTGCTATAACTTCGGCAGACAGAATATCGAGGTATTTGTCAATTATTAAGGGTTTGAGGTTCAAGGTTCAGGGTTCAAGGTTCAGGGGTGTGGTGCGCGCATAAAAATATAGAAGCGCCGCGATGTATAAATGGGGCGATGCCCGAAGGTAGTATTTAAGTCACTAGTCACCAGTCACTAGTCACTCGGCGCTCCTAATCCCTAATCCCTAGCTACTCAACTCTGTGTTCAAGGTTCAGGGGTGCGGTGCATAACCATATAGAAGCGCCGCAGAGTATAAATAGTGGCGATGTCCGAAGGCAGCATTTCAGTGACCTTCGAGCATCGCCTTTTCTATTTTGCAGTGAAGCCGCTGCTACAGGTTTGAAAGCAGGGATGAATAGCCAGAGATTAGTGACTGGTGACTAGGAGACTGGGAGACATCAGACTCCCGTATCGTCATTTCGAGCGAAGCGAGAAATCTTCTTTGCAGAGCGATAAAAGGATGTGAGAAAGCAGAAATACGA
>JABLTK010012202.1_pt1 | contig 15256 bp, 26 predicted proteins | sample 7160131 | NCBI WGS metagenome assembly JABLTK01 (sample SAMN14651221, study PRJNA627086) | human gut metagenome | isolation source: feces | host: Homo sapiens
CGGAAATCAAAAGGAGTGTTCTCAACATTTCGTTTCTCACTTGTGGGAATCTAGTAATTCCGAATCCAGAGACTCTAATGCATGTTGATAGTCTTGATAGATATGAACCACTTTACGCACATGTTCAGCTTCCAATTTAGCTTCTTGCTGTGCCAACCTCTCTAATCGTTTCTGTTCTTCCTTCTCTTTCTCCTCTTTCTCTTTCCTCTCTCTCTCTGCCTTGGCTCTCTCTCTCTTCTCTGCTTCCTGCTTCAATCTCTTTTCCTCTCTCTCCTTCTTCTCCTTCATCTCATTAACTATCTCTTTCTGTTCGTTCTCATCCAACACCAGAGAGAATGAATACACATCAGATTCGATATCTCCCATCTCTAAGGGAGTTTCATCCTCATGTGAGGGTGATGTTCTAGAGAGGGTCATATCATCAGCAAGAGAGAAACAGAAGGTGGACTCTGGAAATAAGCCCTGAACAGGTTGATCCTGAAATGCCTGGAATCCTGCAGGAATGATAAATGGAATGGAAGGAGAAGGAGCCTGAGAAGATTCTGTTTCTTGGGGAAGTGAGACCCAGGGAGAAGGAGTGGACGGAGTGAGAGTATCAGGCGGTGGAGTGAAAGTGATGGTAGGAACAGCAGGAGATGGAACACCAACAGTAGTGGATCCCTCTCTAAAGCGTTCAGGGCCAGATCCTCGGAAGAAACTCTCCAACCCCTCCTTCTCTTCCTCACCTGGAAGTACTTCTGCAGGAGCTAGTGGCTGAGGCACAGCATAGCGGAGGGATACAGATCCCTCAGGGAGATCCAGTAAAGAAGGTGGTGCCTCCACACTGGCTCCCAAGACAATATCTTCAAGAGAATAAATCCTGACGATTATTGGAATGACTAAAATCTACCCGATTTTTTCCTGAATACGATAATATGGTTCTCGGAATGGTAATTTTGCTTTGATGAAGTGTTTAGCCAATTTCACAGGTTCTGTAGAAAGAGAGTCAGCATCGGCAATCACATGAGTGGTTGGATTATAGATCAAATGATACGGTGAGAGCACTAACTCGACCTCATTCGGATTACAGAATAACAGATCACAAATAGCTGGGTAGGTTAATGGCTGATGTCGTTCTGTTTGTTGGATAAACCACGCTCCAATTGTACGAACTATAGTGAAACTGGGCTAGTAATTCATACTTTGACGAATTTGACCATAAAAGAATAAAATGACCAAAAGAGGAGGTAATTTAGCAAATGCAGAATTCAAGGCTAATAGTTGATTTGTCTAAAATCACACGAAAATAGAAAGCTTACCTCCAATATATCAACCAAACGAAGTGCTCCTTGAAAGAAGAGATTGTTTCGATATTGCTGTTCTGGAGAAACCAGCTTATTCACAGCTTCTAGAATCATCTGCACTTTCATCACAGCATCTGTAAATTCAATCTGAACAATTCATGGAATGACAAAAATCGAACCTTCTTTTCACGAATAGCCCGTTGGTTATTTTTGTGAATGATATAATAGCTAAGAACTTCCCCACAGTTCTCTAAACAAGAATACTGACCTATTTATGAGTCCGCCAGAAAACATGAAAAACCGCTCTCAATCGCCTTCTTATAATAGTCCACTAATTCTGCAAACCATTTCTCAAAGGAAGTATCCCGCGAAGAAATGAAGTCTGTTTCACCATAGCAGTAGTGTGTGAAAAGAATAAGGAACCGAATCATATACTCGAGAAGGCGAATCACCACGGGAAGTTGATCTAAATGGCAAGGATACAAAACTTGTACTTAGACAATCATCACCTTGATAACGCAAATCTCGATAGACCATTTTGAAACGATCATGAACGAAAGCAAAGACTGCTGAGAAAGTAACCACACGCTTTCTGGAAATGAAACCAAAATCGATTTGGATACTTAAGACGATCATCCTGACAGTTAGCAAACTTTAGACAGTTGTGAATGAGATAGAGGACCGTTTTCTCAAGAATCACAGGAGGACTATATGAAAACAGATCGAAATTAGGTTACCGAAGGATTTGAGGATTCTTGACCTCATCGGAATTGGCACGAGCATACAACTTAACCAACATGTCCTCTTGTTTCAATGGAATTCCGGTACTTTCATCAATCACATGCGGAGAAACACCTTCCAAAAAGTGGATCATATCGCGTTGCTCCGATTCCGCATAACTACAACAATAATCACGAATAATCGCTCCCTATACTCTAAACCTTTTGTCTTCTCGATTCGCTTTGTGCATTCTTCAATCGGACACATTCTCAAGCAAGTCGCCGATTTATTTGTTAACGGTCCATTCGCACCGTTCAAATCATCTTGCAGAAGACGATAAGCATTTCGATAATACTTACTCATCTTCTGAAAAAGAATTGTGTGAGTCATTCTTATCTTCACATTCTCAGTATGCCTCCAAAGAAAACATCAGCAGCAATGAATAAGAAAGGCATATCTGAGAAGGGGAAGATAAAGGAGTTGATGGAACAACCTACTGTCAAAGTGGAAAAGATTGCATTTTCATTTACTGCAACAGCGAATCTGAATGATGGAGGCGAGATTGCTGGAAATGTCCCGTATCTGTGGGCTTCTAAGAATTCGATGATTCGATGTGCATTAACATACGGAGATACAGTGATTGTGCAGACAATCAAGGAAGACAAAAAGCTCCTAGCAAGTAAGACGTTTTCTATGTTGTCATTGTTCAGTTGCTTCTATTCAATTGATGAAGGGACTAAAGGAAACGGAAGTTCTGTGTTCAGAGTCTCTCTTTCGGTGTCTTTCTCCATCAATGGATGTGATACCAGTTACTGTGTATCGTCTGGCGCCCAACTCAATTGTCTCAGATGCAAATCATCTATCTATTTCTGTAGGTTGTAAATCAACCCTATGAAGTAGTTATTCTACAGTCGAAATCAGCTTGATCGATTTAACAAAGATAGAGCTACAACAAACAGCAACCAAGACTTCATTCACACAGTCCTCATGACCATGATTGGAACTAAAGTGTTGAAAGGACAAAGTGTATTGTTCTCATACATGGGAGTGATTGTGTATCCTTATTCTTATTGATAGGTAACAATTCGTGGTGTGATTACAGATCTCTCAATCCAACTTCCTCCAGAGATGGATACGAAAGAATACGTTGTGATTGGACATGTTAATCACAATACACAGATCCAATTCTTCTTTCAGGACGATTCGGTTATAACATCTCCAGAACAGCCTCTCTCCTCATCAACATCGATTGGTCAACTTGTAGGCGGATTAGAAGGACCCAAACAGCAATTACAAGAAATCCTAAATTCGGCTCTATTTTTGTCATCTCGATATAAAGAGCTTCATATTCCTGTACCAAAAGGGGTTTTGTTATATGGTCCTCCAGGTTCAGGAAAGACTCTGTTGGTACGATCACTTGTCTCATGTTTCCACACTTCTTTCTTCACTGTCAGCATATCAGCTCTGGTTTCACAGTATCTCGGAGAGAGTGAACGTAGACTCACTGAACTCTTCAACCAGGCACGTCTCGCTGCTCCTGCCATCATCTTCCTTGATGAGATTGATGCATTGTGTCCACCACGTGATCGAGCTAATGCTACCAGCAGCCGACTGTGTTCACTTCTACTGGCCCTGTTTGATGAGGTTAGTGAAAGAGTGGTTGTGATCGGAGCTACAAATCGGTAGGATTTATGGAATGGTATAAATCGAGACCAAATTCACTGGATTCAGCATTGCGTAGACCAGGTCGATTTGATCGTGAGATCGAAATCGAGGTTCCAACAGTCGATGAGAAGAGATCAATCATTCATGTGAGATTGCATCATGATGGTGATCAGCTAGGTATTACTGCAATCAGTTGACCATCGATTGACAGAGGAAGATGTAGATTGGCTTGCTGCTCACAGTAATGGATTTACGGGTGCTGATCTTCGCTTACTCTTCACAGATGCTTGTTTGCTGGGAATGGATGAGAAGGCACTGACAGGGAGTCGAAGGGATGTTACTCTGTAGGAGAGAGAGAGGTGTGTTATTTAGTTGTTTGGAGGATGTGAAGCGAGCACTACCTCGTATTCGTCCTTCAGCTCTGCGAGAGATTACTGTAGTGAGTCCAAATGTTCATTGGAGTGATATTGGAGGGTTAGAGACGGTAAAGAGCAAAATGAAGGAATTGATAGAATGGCCCATGTTATATGCCTCACAGCTGGCAAGATTTCATATCAACCCTCCTAAAGGAGTGCTATTGTATGGTCCTCCTGGTGACTTATATGGATACTCCTGATTGATAGGATGTTCTAAAACACTGTTAGCAAAAGCTGTAGCAACTGAAGCAAACATGAATTTCATATCAGTGAAGGGACCTGAACTGTATTCGAAATATGTAGGAGAGAGTGAACAAGCTCTAGCGACCGTATTTAGGAGAGCTCGTTTAAGTGCTCCATGTGTGATATTCTTCGATGAGATAGACGCTTTTGCTGTTGACCTGTGATGAGAGGATTGAATAGTAGAGTGCTCGTAGTAGCAGTAGTGGCGTCACTGAACGTGTGGTAAGTCAATTCCTTACTGAATTAGATGGTATTCATATGTTGAAGCGGGTTTGAATTACATGAACAAATGAAGAATAGGTCCTGGTGATTGCTGCTACCAATCGACCTGACCTGCTTGATGTAGCATTACTTCGACCTGGTCGACTTGACACTCATATCTTTCTTGGATTACCAGATTTGGAAGCTCGTGAGAAGATCCTCAATGTCCATCTGAAGGCAGTTCCTCTAGCTGATGATGTGGTTGTAAGAGAAATTGCTGAAAAAACGGAAGGGTATAGTGGTGCAGAGTTGGCAGCTGTGTGTACAGAAGCATCTATGGAAGCATTGGACGAGAATATCAACGCTGAAGCAGTACATCAAACCCAGTTATTGCACTCACTAGCAGTTGTGAGACCAAGAACAAGTCCCGAACTTCTTCAACTCTATTTGCGTTTCAATGAAAAGAGGAAATGGGTTGTTTGTTCACGTAATGGTTTCAAATAAGATTGAGTGGAATTTCAAACAAACACTTAACCTCTTCTACATCTACGTAAGTGGACTGACATGACATAAATGGAATCCAAAAAGAACACCAAGAACTGATATTCAAATGGAAATTAACATCACGCTAATTACACAAACACCACTCTTGCACTTGCATGAAAGACACTGGTGGAAAAAATAAACCAATGGCTGATATTAAAGTGCGTATAGGAACCTCAGAATGCCAACCTACCTCCAAAATATAGAAATGAAGATAAAAGTGAACAAATGACGCCATGCCCCATGCCTCAAAAGAGCCCCAAAGGAGTGGCAATAAACGAGCTCCTATATGGAATTCCATAACCAACTTGTTCGCTAATACAATTCTAATGCAAGCTCAACAAGGCGTCTCTACGTCCAGGAAGATATGCATTCGATTGCTACCTTCGACGATGAAAGTTGGTGCACTCCAAGAATTACTAGCCAAAGAAGGGTTTGAATGTCACCAACAATATGAACTTCTCTATTATGTCCAGGGGAGTCAGCTGTTAAGATGATATGCTACTCTGATGTCTAGCTCTCTCTCTCACTCTCGTTGTTACCTTTCAGTGAAAGAAGAAGATACAGTGAAACGATTAGTCAAAGTATTTGATCGAAAATCACTTCAGAATTCTCCTCGTTACTCTTGTATCTGTATTTGATGAATAGAAAAGATATCTGTAATTCTATCGCCATACCAGATGATATCGAGCAGTCTTCCAAACCGATCGTCTCCTATTGAAGAAGATCCTGATTATCAATTGTTCTTAGAAAATGAAACCGTATCCAATGAATGAAGAGTTGAATTGATAGAAATCGCTATCAAATCCTGAAGATATAGAAGAGACACCAATCTTATCGGACCAAGCAAATGATGAAGATCCTGTATTAACCAAATTCTTAGAACAAGTGAATGCAACAATAAAATCTCCAAAAGCCCGTTCTTCTAGATGGGAAGATTTTTACCAAAAGAAGAGAAGAGAAATATTGGCCAAAGAGAGTAAACCTAAGAAAGGAAAGAGGGCTGCATGGAGACGAGATGTAAATAAACGAGCAGCTGAATATGCAGATCGTGAAATGGAAAAAAGATCCCAGTCGGAGACCACAAATGATTCTCCATCTGCGAGTAATGAAGATAGTCAGAATTCTACAACGATACCCAAAGGGAATCCAACGGTTCGGATTCATAAGCAGATTCCTGCTAAACCCACTCCTTCTCAACCATCTGAGAAGGCTACTCCTATTGTTCAGATGCCTGCTAAAGCAACTCCTTCTCCCCAACCATCTGCTAAACCTAGCCCAGCTCCAACCCCTGTAAAACCAACAGTCGGATCACCTACACAACCTGCTCCAATTCATAAACCTGGAGCCAAGCCCAATCCTATACGAGTTGTTAAACCTGGTAACAAATCGAGTCCTGCTCCCAAATCGAAATCGACTTCTGCACCCACAAGAATCGTAGTTGCAGCGAAACCAAAAAGACCAAGGCGAGTGAACCCATCTGAACAGTAAAGGCGCTTGTTTGTTATGAGTCACAATCATGAAAAGGATTCTATGTGAACACTGTGGCGTTAATAATGTTGGAGTGCTATTATTGTAATCAAGTGTAGGCGACAATACGACGTCCTAAAACAGGTCAACGTGTTTGCAAGGAATGCTTCTTTGAAATGTTTGAAACAGAAGTTCATGAAACGATTATAAAAGAAGAAATGTTCAAACGAGGACAGCGAATCGCAATTGGAGCTTCGGGGGGGAAAGGTGGGTCAGTTCTTTTTATTTAACTCTAGATAGTACAACTCTCGCATATGTCCTCGCAACTTTGAACAAGCGGTATGACTACGGATTGGACTTGTTTTTACTTTCAATCGATGAAGGAATCGTTGGATATCGAGACGGTTCACTAGAAACAGTAAAGCAAAATGCCATCGATTATCAACTACCTCTACAAATATACAGCTATAAAGTTGGAGTTCGGCTCGTATCCTCAGAATAGGAATTGTTTGGATATACCATGGATGAGATCGTTCAGCAAACATGTGATAGTACTGGTTTCACCAAGGCGTGTAGTTACTGTGGCGTGTTTCGTCGTCAAGCCTTGAATATTGGTGCTAAACGAAGCAAAGCAGATCTCATCGCCACAGGTCACAACGCTGATGATAATGCAGAAACAGGTAAGATTTATTGAACAGATAACGATATTAGTGATTATGAATTTGTTTCGAGGAGACATCAATCGCTTAACTCGTACTAATGTTACAGAAGACGCTTCAATCGTACCTCGATGTAAGCCACTGAAGTAGGAATAAAATAGTCTGTTACTGGCAGAATGTGTTATCAGAAGGAGATCGTTCTGTACGCTCATTTCAAGAAACTTCTCTATTTCTCCATTGAGTGTACATATGCTAAATATGGTTATCGCGGGAATAGTAAGTGAATGAAGATGATCTGATGTAGTGAGACAGTTTTTGGCAAAAGCACAACTGATTCGACCAGAGATTGTTTCGAACGTCATTGAGACGAATCGTTTGAGAAAGTGGACAGAATGAAAAATAGAGTGGTTGAAACCAACAGAGAGCACAGTACGGAAACAACCGACAGTCACATTGTGTGAGAAATGTGGTTCTCCATGTAGTCAGAGAGTGTGTCAGTGTTGTTCATTGCTTCAAGTATTGGATTCTAAACAGTATCAAAACTTTTATTGTGTTTGTTAACAATGATGTCACTAAACGAATGTTACATTACTCTCAAATCGTTGAATCCAATCTGATTCACCATAGAACTCACATCGGATACATCGGAATAATTCTGTTTGTTTCTTACGAAGAACTTCATTCATTCGTTCTTTCGCGTCTTCAATCATTGCTTGGTCACCAAAACAGATACTTCTCATCTTCTCTTCATCATTCTTTCTCAAACATTTCACATAGTTGTCAATCACAATTCGACTTGTTTTCAATAGCAGACAATGATTCATATCAAATTGTGCCCCACTCATTCTCAACATCACAGACACCTCACCAACAGATTTGCACAACGCTGTACTGTTTTCAAACCAATCCACATTTGTATCACTGTTCTGTCTTAAGTAATATCTCCAAACCCATTCTATTCATAAGACATGACGCAACATACATACTAGAAATATCAACATTTTCTGGAATTCCAGGAATGGCCTTTATTTCTTGGATACATTGATCATACATGTGTCTCATATTGATAGCATCTGGCAGTGTAAGCAATAAGCAATATGTTGGAGAGAATGCCACAGCAGAAGTGATCATATGAGGATGCTGAAGAAGGAGGGCGACGTATGTATCTATTCCACAGAGAGGAATCAAAAAATCTGAATCGGGAGAATGATAAATCCGATAGCAAGATGAAGCTGTAGGTGAATGAACTGTAAGAAGAATCTCGTTTTTAGATGTGAGTTTCACTTTCGGATCGAATGACACAATTTGAGTCTATTTTAGGAATACGATATATCAACCTACTTGACCAAGAAACAATCCGTTATGTTGAAGTCGAGTCAACGAAGGAGAATAATTCACTAGCAATGAACCAGTATGCTGTTGAATCCTTTCAACTATCAACTGAATCTATCCATAATTCTGCATTGACAAATATACCTCTGAAATTTTCCAATTCTGTGGCAGATGCAGAGACACTTCTCGTGTCAACTCTTCATCCAAAGGACTTGTGTTTGGACCTTGAAGCACTAGTTCAAAATCTTCTCGATTCTGATCAGTCCACTGATCAGGATTCACACCATCCAACAATGAGATAACTCTCACAAACTTGGAATCAGCAATTGCCCGGAATTCGCGACTCATTGTCTCAGCTTCTATCACCAGGTTGGGAGTCTGGCGCTGAAGAGCAGCTACCAATGCAGGATCCAATACCTCCTGTCGAGCCAAGAGTGTCACCATAAACTTCGCTGCCAGTTCCTTGTTGGATGGAATGAGAGCGAGGAGAGATGTGATGGAAGATGACTGAAGTGAAGGTAAAGCATGAATGAGAAGAGGAAAGAGAGGAATAATGGCTGGAATTGAGAATTGTGTATCGAGTGATGGTGAATATCGAGTTAAAAGTTCAAACAGAACGTATACAACATAGTAGTGAGTGGTTGAAGAGATCTCACTCACACCACGAAGGGCTTCAATCAACTGACTCAGAATAGCCTCACATCTCTCTTCTGATAGGTCATTTGTCCAATCTCGCAATAAAACCTCACACCAGATTCCATGAACAGAGAGAGAATGACCACTTGGAGGCGAAGCAGTGAGTTCTATCAAACGTTTCTCACACTTCTGTTGAATCTCCAAGCAGTATTCATCATCCATTCTCTGACAAAGGGATTCCACTTCCTTCAGGACACTCACACTCTCATTCTCGTTTCCCTCCATCAGTAATAACTTACTCCAGGCGTATCCAACACGAATGAGAGCATGGTCATTCCCTTGTTGCTTCAGTAAGTTGAAATAACCGCGGAATTGATTACTCCGTTCATTGAGAGTCTCTTTGGGCATGTGCTGAACGTGGAATGAACAGTGAGGCAACTCCACCGACCGTTGGATTGGATCATGGATACAAAATGCCAACGATTTCTGGAATACCAAAATATCGAACCAAGTCTGAACGGAATTGGAATGTTCCTTCGCCAACACTTTGACAATGCCAATGAGTTGTTTGATAGAAAGTGAATGAGTGAGTGTCTGTTTGAGAAGAGACAGAAGTGCCAGATAAGGCTGTGAAGAACGTGTATCGACATCAGCACGACGTAACGATAACATATACGTGTGTGAGAATGTATGGATTGCATGTTCAGTGGTAAGTTGTGCTAATTTCGGTTGATGATCATGAAGTTGAGTAATCACTGAACTAATAGTAAGAAAGAAACGCAATCGAAGAGTTGAACTAGTGGTATCAGTTTCCACGGGAAATTGATAGTTCATAGCACGAGTGGCCTTCAGTACCTCGTCAAACTGAAATCGATTCAACATCACAGCAACACGAAACTGAGTAATTGAAGGATCCGTTTCATTGTCACAAATCCTCAAGATTTCTGCATTGTCATCTAGATTGAAGCAAGCTCGAAGCAAACGTGATTTCGCCTGAGTGTCGCCAGTCTCAAGTCGAGTCTTGAAAACTCTCTTTGCATACTGCCAGTCTCCCATAACTTCGACACACTTCATCATTACTTCCTGAGCCTCCTTTTCAGCTGTTGCAGGAGAGAAGGAGAAGATTGAAGGAGAAGAAAGAGGCGTCTCCAGTAGATGAAGAAGTGACAACGAGCGAGGCATGATATTGAGACGTGAATACATCGCCATTACCTCAGGAATGATGGACTGATCTATTGTGTGACCATGATTGATCATGAACTCGAAGAACCGAACTCCAGATTCATTGAAGTGGAAGTATGCACAAGCATGAATGAGAGGCGAAAAAGAGAACGGAAATGAAATCTCAAGAGGATTTGCTGTCCATTCAAGGACCGAAGCTTGGATAGCCACTGGGATCAGATAGAGAGAGAGAGGGAGATTGGAATGAGTGATCAGTCGAGTGAATGCGTTTGTGAGCGAATGAACCTCTATCGGAGAGAGAGATTCCCAGAGATAGAAGAAGGAAGGAAGGAAGAGAGAATCGATTAGAGAAGGAAGGTAACTGGTGAGGGTTGACAGTTGAGGGAAGATAGAGAAGCAGACATTTGATACAACCAGTGTCTGAATCTGCAAGAACTTGGCTTCCCATCCTTCCTACAGAGAATTCGAATCTCTCGAATCGTACCTGAGAGAGTGATAAGGAATCACCAGAGAGAAGCAGCTCAATCCCTTGAACACACTGAGTAGGAGAAGGAGGAGAAACAATCGGCATCTCATTCACACACTCAAATACAGCTTGAATCGAAGGCAATGGATCCTCTCGTTTTGATTGGCAGGAAGAGAAGGCAGCTCCAATCATACTTACATCTCTCACACTAGTTAACGATCGGAATACATCAAGAATTTGAGTGAGATGATTCACATATCGCAACGAAATGTGAGCATCACATTCAGCTAACTAGACAGTAAGTCGATGAAATGATTATACCACTGTTCGTACAGTGAGAAGCGTAGGATGTATAAGATTCTCATTGAGAGCCAAAGTAACAAAATCGTTCAAAACACGAGATGCAAAGAGAAGAAGAGGAGAATACGAATCAGTTTCTGTTAACAAAATGGACTTAAAAAGAGATACAGGAACGAGATCATTGGTCGTCTTCTTTGAACCTAACGGATTTGTTACTACGACAAACTGATTGGAGGGAGAATTTTCAGTTATCAGAGATTGAAGACAACGATTTGAAATTTGGATTTCCACATTCCGAGATCCTTGTATTTCGTGATTATTAACTTTCACAGCAAGAATACAAAGAACATCCAACATATCTGGGAGAAGACAATGATCAATCTCTGTCACACAGGCATACATCAAATCCGTCATTTCACTCATATACTCCAGAATATCCAATTTCACAGCAATCTCCTTAAGCAGATTGACACTCAATAGAACCGCGGGAATATTGGTATTATTAGCAATAATAAAGAATCGAAGAGCAGGAAGAAGGAGATGAAGATAGAATTGAAGAGAATTGACAGTTTGATGAAGATGGAGCAAAACCTAGAAATGAATAGTGTGAGAAAGTATGACAATCATGGCTTCATCAAGATCACTGAAGATATCATCATACAAGATGAAGAACAACTGATGAAGGATGATCCCATGATGTGTCGAAAAATCCGAGAAATTCTGGCATTCTCGTACGAACTCAAGGATTGGATTTAGAGACGTTTTCCAGTAGATAATGATTGAAGAGAAGAGAATCTTCATAGTCTTGGTAATACAAGATGGGTGGCTTTCACAGAGAGATTTGAGAAAGAAAAGAGATCGTAGAAACAAATTTACGTGGAATTCATGTTTACGAATATGACTGCAGAGAGTTGTTATGACTTCAATAAGGAGATTGGTATGGGAAATAGAAGGAGGGAGTATCGACACAATATCCTGAATCACTTGAAGAATCTGCTGATTTGTAGTAATAGAAGAGGATTGCAATGAAGGGAGACATTGACGGATAATGGACTAGATAAAACAGAAGGAATTATGGTACTTCATATACGTCACAAAGGATTGTCTCCTTGGATAGAGTCTTATGTTTGAGTCTGGTAATGATAGCGAGATACTGAATGTAACGGTTATTTGGATGATTAGGAGATAGAATGATGGATTGTCTAGTGAAGAGGAAGGAGTTAATTAGTACTCAGATGGAAAAGAGAGAGAATGAGGAAGGGAAAGAAGAGAAAGAAGTTGAGAAATGAGTTCCATGGTTGGTGTGACAAACGAACCAGGGGAGTATAGATCAGAAGACTCGAGAAGAGAGAGAGATGGAGAATAGACTGAAGTAAAGACAAAGGAAGGAAGAGAGAGAGGATCAAAACGAATTTCAGAATTCAGAAGAACATGAGAGTGTATGAGTGTATTGGAGTATGAGAGAAGGAGAGAAGTGAAAGGAGTAATCACAGGAGAGTTCATAAGAGCAGTGTGTTGAGCCTCAACTAACAACTCGTGTAATGGAGTGGGAGGAGGCTGAACAGGAGGAGAAGAAGGTGATGGAAGAAGAGATATGACAAGAAGAAGAGAATGAATGATTGATGGAACGATTCGACTCCCAGCTTCGGATAACTGAAGATCTGGAATAACAGATTCCACAAAATTCAAAAGAATGAGGATTTCCGTCACTTTATCTTTTCCAAAAGTAGCCACTTGTTTGTCATTGATTGCTTCTTCCAACAGAGTGGATACTAATTGAAGAAGAGTCTCATCACACCAACACTCTTCTTCCTCAGGAAGAGCAGCATGAACTTGTGTGAGTGCATGAAGATTGATGAGAGTAAGAACTCGAGTCTGATGAACTGAGTGATGTGAAAGGAAACTCCATACAGAGAGGGCCTGAGAATGAAGAAGAGAAGGGAGATGGTGAAAGAGAGAGGAGATGATTAGGAGAAGCTGAGAGCGGGTATGAGGAGAGAGAGTCAGAGAGAGAGACGAAACAGTACGTTCAAGGATAGTAAGAATTATTTGATGAAGAGGAGAGGAAGAGAGAGGTAGAAGAGAAGGAAGGGCTGGAATGAGAGTCAGAAGAACCGAAGGAGAACTATTGAGAAGAAAGAGTGAGAAAGCCATCCAGATTGAAGGATCCAATGAGGCCACTTGAAGAGAATGAGTGAGCATCCACTCTCGCAAGACTAAAGAAGCTGCAATCAATGTTGTATCATCAAGAATCCTTGTAGTAAGCCAACAGACTTGTTCAAAGAGATCAGAAGAAGAGGCAAAATACTAGAAGGATGATGAGAATTGAATGAAATGACTTTAAGGAATATCAGCAGAATCATTTGTTGAATGGAAGGTGAAGAATTCAAACAGAGTTGAAACAAAATCGTTTTCACAGACGAATTCTCTTGAACGCAGTATAATGGGAGGGTTAAGAGAGACCAAAGGACTAACAGGTGATCCTCTCTACACTTCAGTTTAAAAAATGAATCTTACTCCACACAAGGATCTTCACATCCTCGAATAAGCACATGAATCAAACCCTCTACTAAGCTACGAGATGAAGGCTCATTAATTAAGCCTAGTAAGAGTGTTTGAATAAGAACCACACTCAGAGGGAGTTGAAGAATCTAAATCTGAGGACACTCATCACACAAGGACTGTGGACAATTCATCTTGTAACAATGAAGACATTTTGGGAGTAACTGAAAGGAGATCTGAAATCGCAACTAATCCAAATACTCCAAAAATATCCCTTCTTTGTGTCATTCCATCCATGGATCATTACTTTGTTGGTGAAAGGAAATCACAAATGACAGAAACAACACGATCATAGTCAGAGAGACAATCGGGCTGATGATAGACAAGGCAGCTGTACGTAACAATAGCATAAGGCCGAGTATAAACAGGGTTCAAGAAGGAGAGGATTAGTGGTAATCTATCTATGACAATCAAGGAATAACAGAACATTTGTTGTTGGATGATAGTAGTCGAGATGGTACCAAGAGATACAATGGCCCTCACTGCATGAAGGAATGATCGGAGAATGTCGATATGGTGGAAGTGGGCACATCGAAGCATCCGATTCCAGCATTCACTAGCATGAGGTTTCATCTCTTCGGGACAACATTCACATCCAACTACAATCACATTTAAGTACCCCCGAATGACAGCAAGGGATTCTTCAGGACCTGAAAGTGTACAATGGGATCTATTGACTTCAAGATTCTGTTGAATAATTGCGTCAAGAGAAGGAACACTGAGAGAATCCATATGCGGACGAAACAACTCCCTGCAACGAGTATAGAAGACAGAAAAGAGGAACGACCGGCCGAGTGATTGTTGCGAGAGAAGGACAGTTTTGACCATAAGAAAAATAGCGGACTGCATTTGATTGGAGGCATTCATGAGCCGAGGAAAGAGTAATCCTGGAAAACATTGAATAGTTTGAATAGATACACTGTTGGGATTGACTTCGAAAACAACTGTTAAAAATCGAATTGAAAAAAGGACCTCAGGTACCTTAGATGATTGCTGAATGCGATTAACACACAAATTCACTTGTATTTGAAGAAAGGAATTGGTAGTATCTATCTGAAGTAGCAAAAAATGACGCAACGTCTACAATTCAACGATAGCCAGCAACCTAACTTGAATCAAAGGATCAATCAACGAATCCGTTAATTGAGTATTTATCAGCTCATCAAACAACGTAGACAAGAGAACCAACTTGTCTGGAATCATCGAGATATAATTGAGGGTACAATCAGTGAGAACCAAGAACTTTTCCTTGTCAGAAACAGATCTTCCTCCATAAAACATCAAAAGTACTCGGAACACAGAATCCGTGACTCGATTCATATTTGCATCCTCAGCATTCAAATACTGGTCATGAATCCATTGACGATACTTGTCGACAGAATACTTAGGTACATCATCTGCATTCGAAAGCAATTCAGCAGACTTGGTATCTACACTACGTTCCATGCGTACTCAGCAACCTTATATAACAAACAGAAACACTTGCGATAATCTGACAACGTTTATTGGTATCTGGCCATCCACTTCTTGTGGAAGTTGTTCATTCTCTCGACAACCTGATCAATCTCATTCATAGGA
>JABLTK010112537.1_pt1 | contig 15249 bp, 12 predicted proteins | sample 7160131 | NCBI WGS metagenome assembly JABLTK01 (sample SAMN14651221, study PRJNA627086) | human gut metagenome | isolation source: feces | host: Homo sapiens
GAGTTCAGAGAGGATTTCATAATCGAGACGTACGGGATAGAGGTGAGCTACAAGATAGACGACAGGTATTACGTCGGCTGACAAGCGAGACTGCCGCGCCTGGGCAAGCCCGAGCGCGGCAAGGCGCTAACACATGGAATGGAGGGATACCATGAAAAACAAACTGACAGCAATTTTAGCATTACTGCTTGCGGCGATCATGCTTGCGGGGTGTACAGGAGGCAAGCAAACTACAACACAGAGCACGGAAACGGCATTAAAACGGGCGGAGGCAAAGGTGAGACCTGTATTGATGCCCGAATGTAATCCCGAAAAGCGTAGTGTTCAATATGTGCTGAAGGAATATCAGCATTTTCCTGAAAGATATGAAGAAGTATTTAATTTGCCAACGTATACATATGAAGAGCTTGAAGTGCGTTCGGTTAACCGAATAGCGTTGTGTTTTAAGACTTATGATGTCACAAATCTTATACCGTTATATAAATATGAGGATGTAATTGGTTTGAGGTATATTAGCGAAGCAGATAAGGATAGGGGATTGGGCGGGAATCATACTTATCTTGCTTTTGACTGGGCGCATTCGTATATATACCGACCAAACTTTTTTGCGTCGGTTGGCAAATTGCTTTATTACATGCCTGATGCAGCTGTAGTTCTTAGAAGAGGAAGCGATGACGGGTATGCAATGTATGACCTCGATAACGGAATGCGCTTGTTTTACATGTATAAAATAACACGGACTGTAGATGACGAGCAGACGAGCGTATCCACTCAGGATTGCTGGAACGCCCCGGTTCTTGGGAATCCGGTTATAATGGCAAAACGGACGTCAATTGACGAATTTGACGGCGTGCTGAAAAAGGGTGCGACGCTGACAGAGCTAACAAAAATAGAACCTGCGTTTAATGCGCATAGTGATTATCTGCGAAAAGGAATATTCTATCAATTCTACGGAGATGACAAAAAGGACGAGTATGGCAATGTCTACGAACAGTCGTATAGGCAGTTTATTGATGGCAACATTATGATGGACAGACCCGTTTCAAGCGTGCTTATACTTACAGACGGCGTGCTGAGGATATTCTGGGATTATGTGGATGACGACTATGCTGTCGACAGATACGAGTTCAGAGACGACTTCATAATCGAGTCGTACGGGATAGAGGCGAGCTACAAGATAGACGACAGGTATTACGTCGGCTGACAGGCGCGGCAAGGCGCTAACACATGGAATGGGGGATACCATGAAAAACAAACTGACAGCAATTTTAGCATTACTGCTCGCGGCGATTATGCTCGCGGGCTGCGCGGGGAGTGTAGAGACGTCGAGCGAAGAAGTGTATGCGGACACATCTGCGAGCGCCCATGCAATTCAGAATGGAGCAGCGGAAACCGTTCAGAATATGACTGCAAAGGAAGGAAAGACGATGCCGCAGAGTACGGCGGAGTATGGCGAGCGGGAGCTTCATCACATAATAAAGCTTTGCCAAACGGATACGGAGACGTATGCAGAGACGGAATATCCTGTATACACATATGAGGAGCTTAATGAGCGCGCTATGAGAGCGATAACTCGCTGTGAAAATGTGGACGATGTTACGCCTATGATCCCTCTGTATTTGTATGAAGAGGTGCTTAACCTTAATTCCGTAAGCGATGAGGATAGAAAAAACGGCAGATTCGGCGTGGGTTGTCTTCTGACATACATGGGCGCGCAGCGCATGTACGGACTGGGTGAACATCCTCTTACGCTGCGTGAAGTGCTTCACAGCATGCCGGATGCGGCCGTCGTATACGATCCCGATAAGAGAGCAGGGTATATGATGTACGATCTCGACAACGGTATGCGGCTATTCTATTTCTTCAAGGATACGCGGGGTTACCGGTGCGATGATATTCTCGACATTTGGATACAGGGTATGCCCGTCATAATGGCACAGAAAACATCGTATTCGAGTTTTGCGGATTTGATTCAGGAGAATATGTCGATAACGGAGCTTGCAGGGATAGATCCGGCTTTTGAAGCGTATAAGAGTTATATGACAAAAGGATACTTTAATACTGCTGAAGGCATGAACATGCGCGATGAAGATGGAAAAATCACTTCAGAATCATATGCTGCAATGATCGCAGAAGGTAATCGCCTGAGCAGGATACCTGCAAGTACGCTGATACTGACAGACGGGGTGCTCAGGGTTGAGTGGGATTGGTGTCAGGAACGTTCCGAGTATGTAGTTCTAAGATATTTGTACAAAAAGGATTTTGTGCTGCGGCTTTATAGAATGGAGATAAACTATAAAATCGACAGCAGGTATTATGTAGGTAAAGTCAAGAAAAAAGGCGGAAAAATATGGATTGCCGGAAATGAACAAATAACGATACTGTAAAAGGAGGAAAAGACTGTCATGAAAGGGAAACTTATAGCCGCGCTTGCGTTCCTGTTAACGGCGTTGTTAATTTGCGGCTGCACTGTGAATGTTGATACAAATAATGACGGCTCGGCTGCGATAACAGAGCCCGACTCAAGCGCTGAGGCAAATGCAGGCGTAACGCCTAACGAAACCGCGCATGATGCGGAAAGCAATAAAAACAAAACGCCGTTAAAACCGCCTGTTGTGCCTGAGATTGATACTAACCGCGGATTAAGCGTTACAACATGGACGGACGTGGTGTTCGATTACCGCGACGAGCGTAAGGCGCTTCTGGTCATGGAGACCCCTGAAAATAATTTTTGGAATTCTATAGACGGCAAAGATGATTATATAATACCCGTGTACAATTACGATGAGATACTTTTCCTTGATTATGAGGAAAAGACGAATGACGACATAGTGCATGGGTGGACAAATTACCGCATAGGATTTATGACGGATTATAACACGCATGTTGTAGGGATCAAGCTTAGACCATACCAGCTTTGCGGATTGGCGATGCTTTTAAGAAGAGGAGCCCTTAGAGAAAATCCGCAGAACACTGATAACGCATATGTGATGTACGACACGAACGAAGGCCATAGAATATATTTTTTTCTTGACAAAAGTCATGAGCGTGTTGGCAACTGGATGCTTGTCGGTACTCCGGTAATAATGTCTCAAAAAGTATCTTTTGCGGATTACAAGCCGCTGCTTAAAAAGGGAGCGGACGTCGATTCGCTTGTTCCGGCTGATCCTGCCATGCAGGCCGTGAGCGACCAGCTTTATGGACCAATGAGCGCATACCTTAAGTGGGACGGACGTGGTGAATATGATGTCGCAGGAATGATGGAACTATGGAAAATACGTAATTATAGCATGGTATCGGCTTTTATACTCACAGACGGTGTTTTGTATATAAATTGGGGGTACCTGGACGGTAAGTTTGTCGTAGACGCATATGAATACCATGATGACTTTATACATGAGTCGCACGGAATAAGCGTCTGCTATAGAATAAATGAAGAAGACTATGTGGGGTGAGATGATTATGAAAAAAGTACCAGCGGTGTTATCTGTTCTTTTGGTATTTATGCTGCTTTGCGGCTGCGCCGCAAGCAAACATGCGTCGGCTCGAAGCAAAGAAGCGGACTTAAACAGGGCGGCGGCAAAAATTAAGCCTGTACTTACTTCCGAGGAAAAATTTGCGCGCGGTGTTACACCTTTTTCTAAAATGATGCTTGATTATAAGGACGCGGTGGATCTTAATGATGCTCTACGCGGAAACGACTTCAGGGTTGACATAGACGGCAAGGAGGATTTTGAAAGATATATACCGGTTTATAAATATGAGGAGATACTTTTCCTTGATTATAAAGAAAAAACGAGCGATGAGGAGGGCGGATGGAATGATTTTAAGATTAGATTCACAAGGGATTTAAGTTCTAAAAGACCTTTCAGCGACGGTTTTCAATGGAATCTCAGCATAACGACAATGTATCTGCGTGACGGCGCACTGCGCGCATACCCTGAAAAAAACAAAAATGCTTATATAATGTATGACACTGACCGCGGACAGAGAATTTTCTTTTTTGTCTGGAGAAATGAAAACGCGAAGAAGTCTGATTGGGTTTGCGTTGGAGCGCCGGCGATAATGGCGAAAAGGGTTTCATTTGCAGATTATGAGTCCCTGCTGAAATGCGGGGTCGATATCGATACGCTTGCTGCGGCCGATCCTGCGCTTCATGCGCTCAGTGATCATCTTTACGGACCGATGATTGCCTACTTAAACGCTTGCTGCAAATCAAATAATTGCACAATGAGCGAGGTTTTGGAGATACTTGATAAGTTCGGCGACACAATGACTACAGCGCATATACTCACAGACGGTGTGATAATCATCACCTGGGGATATGAAAATGGTAAATTCATTGTGAATACATTTAAGTACAGCGATAAATTCATATATGAAGCTTATAATGGGGAAATCTGCTATAGGATAAATGAGGAGGATTACGTGGGATAGGTTTGAAAATCGCACTTGAATACGAAAAAGCGGCTACAGCCGCTTCAGTCTGTCAATAACCCCCGGGGTTGATAAGGGGCAGCAGCCCCTTATGGTCAATCCGGCTCTGACAACATGTGCGTCAGAATGGATAAAAACCCAGAGGGTTTCATAATTTGCGGGTTTCGCCGCCCAGGAGCGAATGAGAGAGGCGAAACCTGTAAAAATTCGAAAAAGCGGCTTGAAGCCGCTTTTTCTTTATATGCTGAGCCGATTAAAAAATTAATAAAGCGGATGCTGCGCCATGAGTGCGAGCACGGACTGCTTTACTTCATCGACAGCCTCTTCGCCCTTCTCGACTATATTCGAGATGAAGGAGGCGATGAGTATCATATCGTTCTCGTTGAGTCCGCGGCTTGTGGCAGCCGGGGTACCGATGCGGATGCCGCTCGTGATGAACGGACTGCGCGTCTCAAACGGTATCGTGTTCTTATTGACTGTTATGTTTGCCTTATCAAGGAGCGCCTCGACTTCTTTGCCCGTCCTGCCTGATGCCGTGAGGTCTACGAGCATGAGGTGATTATCCGTACCGCCCGAAACGATGCGCATACCGTTTGCCTGAAGCGCCTCGGCGAGTACGGACGCGTTCTTTACTACCTGCGTCTGATAAGCCTTAAACTCGGGAGCGAGGGCTTCCTTGAAGCAGACGGCTTTCGCGGCGATTATGTGCATGAGCGGGCCGCCCTGCGTGCCGGGGAAAATGCCCTTGTCTATCTGCTTTGCAAGCGATTCCTTGCAGAGAATAAGGCCGCCACGCGGGCCGCGGAGCGTCTTATGGGTTGTCGATGTGACGACATCGGCATACTGCACGGGGTTCATATGTAGCCCTGCGGCGACGAGGCCTGCAATATGCGCCATATCGACCATGAAGTATGCGCCCACTTCGTGAGCTATATCCGCTATCTTAGAGAAGTCTATCGCCCTGGGGTATGCGCTTGCGCCGGCAACGATCATCTTGGGCTTGCATTCGAGAGCGATTCGCCTCATTTCATCGTAATCTATCTGTTCCGTTTCGCGGCTGACGCCGTAAGGTACAAAATGGAAATACTTACCCGACATATTTACGGGGCTGCCGTGCGTGAGATGGCCGCCGTGCGAAAGATCCATACCCATGATGGTGTCGCCGGGGTTAAGGAGGGCAAAATAGACGGAAAGGTTTGCCTGTGCGCCCGAATGCGGCTGTACGTTTGCATGCTCGGCGCCGAAAAGCTGCTTAAGACGGTCGCGGGCGATATTCTCAACGATATCAACGCATTCACAGCCGCCGTAATAGCGCTTGCTCGGATATCCTTCGGCATACTTATTCGTAAGATGACTGCCCATAGCTGCCATGACGGCTTCGGATACAAAGTTTTCCGATGCAATAAGCTCGATATGCGTGCGCTGACGCTCGAGCTCTTTTTCCATCGCTTCCGCGATATCACTGTCCGTCTGACGGATCAGATCAAATTGAATCATTTTTGTTTTCCTCCGATTATTGAAGTCGGTTATATTATAATAAATCAATTTCGTATTTACAACATTATGCGCCCTATTTTGCGCACAATATAGACGGCATATCGAAGCCGCGCGCGAGGTTATTGATTTTTGTCTTCCTCTGCATCCGCGATACGCGAATAATCTATTATGCTTTCGGGGCTGTCTATCCAGAGCCGTTCCATGTTGTAATACTTGCGCTCGTCGGGGTGGAAAATATGGACGAGAATGTTCCCGAAGTCCATTACAATCCATCTGCCTTCGGCGTAGCCTTCCTTGCGGCGCAGGTCGAGCCCCATTTCGGGATACTTTTCGTCGAGCTCATCACAAAGCGCCTTAACCTGCGGCACGGAACGGCCGCTGCATATAACGAACCATTCGGCGATTATCGTCTTGTCGGCGACGTATATCGCAGAGATATCCTCGGCCTTTTTGTTATAGAGTACCTTGCAGATGCCGAGCACCTGTTCTTTTGTTTTAGCGTCCAATGCATTTCCTCCGTTTGCTTTTTGTATTATATATTCTCTTGCATGAAGTATGCTTTTGTCAAGAGGTCTGCCGCTTTTCGTAATATAATCTATGCAGTGACTCATCGCCGCAACGACGCCCGCATCAAGACCTTCGGCGGCCTTTGAGCGGAGAAAATCAACGCCCTCGTAATCGCGCGACGGTTCGAGTTTGTCGGCAAGATATACTATCTTTTGAAGCGGCGTCATGTTTATGCAGCCGGCGGTGTGCGCGGATATGGCGTCGAGTATGCGTGCATCGTCGATGCCGTATTCGGTTTTCGCCACGAACGCGCCTATTGCGGAGTGCAGCAGTCCTTCAGGTTTTTCGAGAGCCGTCGCCGCATCGATGCCGGCGCGCTCGGCAGTTTCGAGCTGCTTTGCAATATCATAGCGCGCGCAGTCATGCAGAAGCCCCGCAACGCGAGCGAGCTTTGCATCGACCCCGTATTTCGCCGCGAGCTCAACGGCTTCGAGCGATGCGCCCGCGCTGTGGCGGAAGCGTTTTGGCGAAAGAGACGCTTTAAGCTTATCGCACATTATTTTTATGCTTTCAGGCATATATAATGCATTTTCATAGATTATCGATTCTATGCCGCGCGGCACGAGGGCGCGTATAGGTTCAGCGTTAAAGACGCGCTCGCGTATCATGGTCGAAGAAATATCTACCCGCTCCATGCCGGAAAAGCAGACGCGCGCATCATATTCCCTGCGGAGTGTTTGAGCGGAATGCTCGTCATCGAACTTGCGGCCGCGCCGCACACATATTATCGTGCAGAGCTTTAGAATGACGTCGGGTTCGTGCCAAGATGGTATGTTTTCGAGCATATCTGAGCCGACAATATAATATATGTCGTCGGCAGGATACATGGCTCTGAGCTCGCGCAGCGTATCGGATGTGTAGCTTTTGCCGTATCTTTTGAGCTCGAGGCTGCACGGCTCTATACATTCGCCGTAGGCTGAGCATGCTGTTGAAGCCATTTCAAAACGAAGCTCTCCGCGAGTGACGGGCCTGTCCTTATGCGGCGGAACGGACGCGACCATAATAAGCACTTTGTCGAGTTTGAACTCATGGAGTATGTGCTTTGCCATGGATATATGGCCGTTGTGTATGGGGTCGAACGTACCGCCGAGTACGCCTATGCGCATATATGCCTCCGATGCCCGAGAAAAGGCCGTGTTTTAGCGTTTTAGCCGCAACTCATTATACAATATTGCCGCTGCAAGTCAACACTGAGCGGCAAAGAAAGCGATTGACCGCCGAAAGCTGTGATTCGGCGGCCGTGTGGCGATAAATATCAGCGCTTTCTATATACATAGTATCCGCGTTTTTTGCCTCTTCGCCTGTATCTGCCCCGTGACATGAGCAGCTTTATCACTATTATTATAATTATAATGAGCACCGCGACAAGTATCCATACAAGCAGGTATGAGCCCACAGACGGATGCTCATCCTCTTCGCCTATCGTTATCGGATCGGCGGAGGACACGACTTCGCCCATTGCAGCTACGTCTCTCGACGCGACAAGCTCGGCGCTGAACAGCGTCTTGCCGTCGTATTCGTATGTGACCGTTCCCAAGACGTCGCCCTTTTTTATCGGGGCCGTTATGGCTGCGTAGTTGGGCGTTGCGGTTATGAGAGAGGCGTTTTCAATTATCGAGCTGAGCTCCTGCCTTACGCCCGTAAGCGAGCAGCCGTCGACAGAAGCGTTGAGGGTAAGCTTACCCGAATACGGATCCTCAAAGCTTGCGTTATTTACGCTCGTCTCAAAAGTTGTCTGAAGGTTCAGTGACGCGGCGTTAACCGTTATTATGTTCTCAAAAGCCCACTCAAACAGTGACTTCGCAGAACGAAAACGATAATATGTTTCGGTTCTATCCTCGTTGTCGCCCAAAAGCACCGCTATAAGCTCGCGCCCGTCTTTTTCTGCGGAAGCAATCAGGCAATACCCGGCCTCGCGGGTGTTGCCCGTCTTTATTCCTGTCGCATATTCATATTCGCAGTCTTTATCGTTTTTGGGAGTAACGAGAAGCCTGTTTGAGTTCACAAGCTCGTATCCGCTTTTATTCCTGTTAGTGGGAGCCACAGTGTGCTCCTTTGACGAAACTATGCGTCTGAAGGTTTCGTTTTTCATGGCATATCGCGCCAAAAGCGCCATATCGTATGCCGTGGAGTAATGCTCTTCGTTGTGAAGCCCGTTGGCGTTTACAAAATGCGTGGCGGTCATACCGAGTTCCGCCGCCTTTTGGTTCATCATTTCGGCGAAAGCGCCTTTTGAGCCTACTATATGCTTTGCAAGCGCTTCGGCGGCGTCATTTCCCGACACCATCATAAGACCGTAAAGCACGTCGATTATCTTTATACGTTCGCCCTCCGACAGACCCATTACGCTGCCCCTGTTCGTCACGTTGCCGACGGTCATTTCGGCCTCGAGATCCTCGCATTTTTCTATGGCCAATATACAGGTCATGACCTTTGTTGTGCTTGCGGGAAAAGCGCGGTCGTGCGATGCGCGTTCCCAAAGCACCGTGCCTGTCTCTGCATCGACAAGCACGACATAAGGCGTTGTTATTTCGTTCGGATCAAATTCCGCGAGCGTGCCGACAGGCACGACGGCGGCGATCATCAGCGCACATATTAAGGCCGCACAAAAACAAACTATGCGTCTTTTCAAATTTCCTTTTCCTTTCGAGAACCGATGCATATCCGCCGAGCAAATCACGGATATACGGAATATTCAGCTTAGTATAACAAACATATGGCGTATTTGTACAGTGTAAAGTATTGAGTTTTGTAAAGAACACAGACTGCGCCCTGAGTTCGCATGCAAAAACCCCCGCGATTAAATGAATATGCGCGAGAGCTTTATGAGTTGGCGATCAAAAATTTTTAACGGAACGATTCACCCGGACGCGATATAGTTTATCGCATTTAATCCGTATCGCACAGAATCGTTATCGAAGCACCGTCCTTAGCCAGAAAATCCTTTAGCTGCTGCACAGAATACGGCAGCCATTCGGGCAGGCTCGCATCGTCTATATCGGTCGCCGTAAGGGTAAAGCGCTCGAACGGAGCGTCAAGCCCAAGGGCGCTCGGCGAAAACACGGCGACAAGCTGCACAAGCGTCGGATGCTCAATAAACGGCGTAAGGTCAAAGCTTTGACCGTAGCTGAAATTGTATACGGCATCTTCAGGGTCTGTTGTCCGCGCCATTGAATGCTGATATGAAAGCTGCTCTATGCCGCTTATTTCGGAAATCAGGGTGAAATCTACATCCTTGCAGGTAACCGCGAGATTTTTTATGCCTGAGCCGGCAAGCTCGGCTATATTTACATCGCCGCATTTTGCAATGCTGAGATCTCTTAGCGCCGCAAGTCTGCTTATCGGCTTCAGTGAACCGCTAAATCCCTCTATTCTGAGAACTTCCGTTCCGGCGAGCGAGCCTATTGCATCGATGCTGCTTATCGTGTCCGCGCACTGCAGCGTGACGGCGGTTATATTGCTGACCTTGCTCAGCGCCGCAATGCCGTCCAAGTCGGCTTGCGTGAACTCCCCTTCGATAATAAGCTCAATAGGGACTTCGAGCGCATTCAGGCCGCAAAGCTTTGCGGGTGTGCAGACCGCTTTGCCGCAATCGGCACAGAACACGCGTACGGCAAGCTTTTCAAGGCCGGATATAGATGCCAGCGCGCTGAAATCCTTAACCGATTCATCAAAGCATATTGTTATCAATTTGAGATTTTTTGACGCGCTCAGTTCGCGCAGAGAGTTTACTTCTTCCTGCGAAAGAGGCGTTTGAAAATCAATGAAGCTATCCTCGTCGGTATATGTTTCCGAACCGATTGTCACACGTCCGGACGGCTTAAAACTCTGTCCTGAATCCGGGGATGGTGTGCTGACAGGCGAACACGCAAAAAGCGAAGCGCACATGACAAACGACAGGAATATGCAAATAAGTTTTCTTTTCGACATGATATTTCCTCCTTTTATGAATTTATAATTAATTCCTATTTAATATTTTTGGCACAAAGATTTTCTGTCGCATACCGCAAACCGCAAACATCCTCCTTTCATCTCATTTTGCAAGCGCAGCGGATATAACGCCTGCAAACACCTGATATCCAAACGCGGCATCATATGCATTTACCATTATTATTATATACTATCTATGAATAGCGGAGCAACGGCTTTACGGGCAAAAATGTTAATAAAATGTAAACAAACGGCAATTTTGCCATTGCGGAAAAGTATACCATAATTTGAGATTGTAAAGAATAATTACTGTGTTAAAATAAAACTAAAGTAATTAATTGGAGGTTCTTATGGCAAAGCTTACCGTAAGGGATATACCAGTAAAGTCAAAGCGCGTCCTTGTGCGCGTGGATTTTAACGTTCCGCTCAACGATGAGCTCGAGATAACCGATGACAAACGCATTGTGGCGGCGCTTCCAACGATAAAATATCTTCTGGAAAACGGCGCACGCGTCATACTGTGCTCGCATCTCGGCCGTCCGAAAGGCGTCGGCTACGAAGAAAAGTTTTCGCTTGCGCCCGTCGCAAGGCGTCTTAAGGAGCTTCTTCCCGATACAAACGTTATGTTCGCTTCCGATGTGATAGGCGAGGACGCCCGGAAGAAGGCTTTCGAGCTTAAGGACGGCGAGGCGCTCCTGCTTGAAAACGTCAGGTTCCATAAGGAAGAAACGGCGAATGACGACGAATTTGCGCGCAAACTGGCTGATATGGCCGAAATATACGTTTCCGATGCTTTCGGCACGGTTCACCGCGCACACGCCTCCACAGCGGGAGTTGCGAAATATCTCCCCGCGGTATGCGGATTCCTCATCGAAAAAGAGCTTAGCTTCCTGAGCGGTGCGCTCGAATCGCCGGAGCGCCCGTTTGTTGCAATACTCGGCGGCGCAAAGGTCGGCGACAAAATAGGCGTAATAAAGAATCTGCTCGATAAGTGCGATACGCTTCTCATAGGCGGCGGCATGGCGTACACGTTCTTCAAGGCGAAGGGGTATAACGTAGGCGATTCGCTTCTTGACGAGGAGCGCGTAGGGCTTGCGAAGGAGCTTATGGAGGAGGCGGCGCGCAAGCATGTAAAGCTCCTTCTTCCCGTGGACACGGTCGTGGCGAAGGCCTTTACGGCTGACGCAGAGCATAAGACTGTCGCCTGTGATGCAATAGAGGACGGCTGGCAGGGGCTCGATATAGGTGAAAAGACGAGAGAGCTTTTTGCGAAAGAGATTGAGAAGGCAAAGACGGTCGTGTGGAACGGTCCCATGGGTGTGTTTGAGTTTCCCGCGTTCGCCAAAGGGACCGAGGCGGTGGCGCAGGCGTGCGCAAACTGCGGCGGCACTACTGTAATAGGGGGCGGCGATTCGGCTTCGGCCGTAAAAAAGCTGGGTCTCAGCGGCAAAATGACGCATATTTCTACGGGCGGCGGCGCGAGCCTTGAGCTTTTGGAGGGAAAGGCGCTGCCCGGAATAGTGGCGCTCAACGATAAATAATACGGAGGACGAGACGATGCGCAAAGCGATAATTGCGGGAAACTGGAAGATGAACAAGACGCCCGATGAAGCAAGGGCGCTCGTGGAGGAGCTTATACCGCTTGTTGCGGACGCAGAGTGCGATGTTGTTGTTTGCCCGCCGTTCGTCGACCTTTGCCCTGTAAGCAAGGCGATAAAGGGAACCAACATACATCTTGGAGCGCAGAACATACACTGGGCGAAGAGCGGCGCGTTTACCGGCGAAATCAGTGCCGACATGCTGAAAAAATTCGGCGTGGAATACGCGATAGTCGGCCACAGCGAGCGCAGGCAGTATTTTGGTGAGACGGACGCAACGGTCAATATGCGCGCAAAGGCGGCGCTTGAGAATGGCATAACTCCGATAATATGCGTGGGCGAGAGCCTGGAGCAGCGTGAGAGGGGCGAGACGGATGAGTTCGTTGCTTCACAGGTTCGCGGTGCGCTTGAAGGAATTTCAGCCGATGACGCAAGGCGCGTTGTAATCGCCTACGAACCGATTTGGGCTATCGGTACGGGAAGAACGGCGACCGCGGAAATGGCGGAGGAAACGATAATCGTTATCAGAAAAACTTTGCGCAGCATTTTCGGCAATGATGCTGCCGAGACTGTGCGAATACAGTACGGAGGCAGCATGAATCCTCAAAACGCCGCATCGCTGATGGCGATGGAAAACATTGACGGAGGACTGATAGGCGGCGCGAGCCTGAAGGCGGAGGATTTCTCCAAGGTGGTAAAGTACCGTTAAGGCGATAAAGCGCGGGACGGGTACAAGCCCGTCCCTAACTGTTTATAAGGATGATATATTTATGAAAATAATAACGGCATTGATTATTATGGATGGTTTCGGCGTGTCGGATGACACGCGGTATAACGCGATAGCGAAACAGGGGGTTCCTGCTATACGCAGGCTTTGCGAGCAATATCCGCATACGCTTATAGGCGCGTCGGGTGAGGACGTAGGGCTCCCCGACGGTCAGATGGGCAATTCTGAGGTGGGGCATCTCAACATAGGCGCGGGTCGCATAGTTTACCAGGAACTGACACGCATAACGAGTGCGGTTCGCACGGGTGAATTTTATAAGAATCAGGAGCTGACGGGTGCGGTTGACGGGTGCATAGCCTCCGGAGGAGCGCTGCATGTTATGGGGCTTTGCTCCGACGGCGGCGTCCATTCGAGCCTTGAGCATCTGTTTGCGATAATAAAGCTTGCAAAGCAAAGAGGACTTGAGCGCGTATATGTGCATTGCTTCATGGATGGCAGGGACACGGCTCCCGACAGCGGAGCGGGTTTTATCGAGCGCATAGAAAATGAGCTTGCGAACATAGGCTGCGGAAAAATAGCGACAATATCGGGGCGATACTATGCCATGGACAGGGATAAGCATTACGATAGGGTCGAGCGTGCGTACGCAGCGATGGTGTACGGAAAGGGCGAGAGGTGCGCGAACGCTGAGGAGGCTGTCAGACGCTCGTATGCGGACGGCATAACGGACGAATTTATAGTTCCTACGGTCATAACAAGCGGCGGAGAGCCGACGGCTACGGTCAGAGCGGGCGATGCGATTATATTCTTTAATTTCCGTCCCGACAGAGCTCGCCAGATAACGCGTGCGTTTATAATGGATGATTTTGACGGCTTTGATAGGCGTTACGGAAAAATTCCGGTCAAGTTTGTCTCAATGACGCAGTACGACGCCGATTTTGAAGGCAGGCTCTGCGTTGCGTTTAAGCCGCAGAGCCTTAAAAATACGTTCGGTGAATACATAGCCGATTTGGGACTTAAACAGTTGAGAATTGCAGAAACCGAGAAGTACGCCCACGTCACGTTTTTCTTCAACGGCGGCGTTGAGGAGCCGAACAGGGGCGAGGACAGGGTCCTTATACCTTCGCCGAAGGTGGCGACATTTGACCTCAAGCCCGAGATGAGCGCGCGCGAAGTGACCGACGAGGCGATAAGGCGAATAAAAAGCGGCGAATACGATGTAATGATACTTAACTACGCGAATCCTGACATGGTCGGACATACGGGCAAGCTCGATGCGGCAGTAAAGGCTGTTGCAACGGTGGATGAGTGTGTAGACAGGCTTGTGAAGTGTATACTCGGCTGCGGCGGAAGATGTATTTTGACCGCTGATCACGGCAACTGCGAGAAGATGGCATACGACGACGGTGAGCCGTTTACGGCGCATACCACTTTGCCCGTACCGTTTATATATATCGACGACGAGAACAGGAACGTTTCGCTGAGAGAAGGCGGCAGGCTATGCGACATAACGCCGACGATGCTGGACATGATGGGTATCGAAAAACCCAAAGAGATGACGGGCGAAACGCTGATAGTAAGATAGGACGGCTTGTACGAAAAACAGACGCGCTTTGACTGCGTTGACTGAAATATAGTATAATTGTTTCGAGTCGCCAAGGCTTTGCGGCTCAGCTATACTGAAGGCGAGGTGACAATGTGAAAAGGATTATTGCGGTGATAGCCGTGTTGATGCTTTTGTTTGCGGCGGGCTGTTCAGGCGGCGCAAAGGATATTGACATAGTAAGCTCTGCCGAGACGCCTGAATCCGGTTCAGAATGGACGAGCGGCGCAGAGAAGAATACACTGGTAAGCATCGTTGGGAGCGTCGCGTATCTTTTCGACGGCGGAAAAACGCTTTATGGCGCCGTGGAATATAAAAACACGAGCGACTGCGCGATAGTGCTTTCAAGCGCTTCGTTCGATTTCAGAATCGATGGGCAGGAGACGTTCAAAACGTTCATTCCTGTGCTCGCGGAATACGATGTTGTGATGCCGGGAGAAACGTCGTATGTGATATATTGGGAAAAGTTTGACGAGCCAAAGCCTTCGAATGCGAAGGTTGAGCTGCATCCGGCGCTTTCGTGCGAAAAGGCGAAGACACAGCGCATTAATATCGCTTTGAGCGACGCCATGGCGGCCGAAAACTATCCCGGATTTGCGACGCTCTCGGGCGTGATAGAGAATACGGGCGGTGAACGCTGCTCTCTTAACATGATATACGCCGCGTTTTATGATGAATACGGCAGTCTGCTCGGCGTATGGAACTTTACGGAGAACGCCGCGCTTGACGTCGGCGCCCGCAGGAGCTTTGTTTCAAATATGACGGAGCTTGAGATAGACAGGCTTGCGGAGCGGGCCGCGGTAATAAAGGGCGCGGGCTTTGGGTTTAACTAATTCGTTAGAAAAAGAACTTGTAGATGAGCATGAACATCATCACCATCATCATGACGA
>JABLTK010151065.1_pt1 | contig 15246 bp, 29 predicted proteins | sample 7160131 | NCBI WGS metagenome assembly JABLTK01 (sample SAMN14651221, study PRJNA627086) | human gut metagenome | isolation source: feces | host: Homo sapiens
GGCTGCTGAGTACAAACAGCGTCTGGAGCAGCTGAACAAGGAGAGAAAGAGCGCTCGTGTGTCGAAGAGACTTTCCAAGGCGTAATTGTTGAGAATTAGGACCACAGAGGTGTTGCCTGTTTGTTCATAATACGTGAAGTCATAGAACTCAGATTCCTATTCATGGACCCAGAATTGGAAGCGTTCTTGAAGGATAACAAGGAGTTCCAGTTGAATGACCATGGGAAAGTCCATTGTAATCTCACCAATCACGACATCGTTGCAACCATGGCAGAAGTGAAAAAGCATATGCAGACGGAAAAGTACCAGCATGCAAAAGATTGGTAATGTTAGAATGAGGTCGTGAAAGAGTAGGTACAACTATGACTATTCAAAGTATCTTCCCTATATTCAGGAGCATCGTTCTGATCCAAAGAAGTTGTTCTGTATCGTTACGATGACAAGTATCAACAAGGTACCTGTTGGAGATGGTGTGAATGGTAGATTCCTGCTGTAGTGGAACGTACTGTCAATTCTAAGAAGTTCAAACGTCTTTGTGCTCAATATGAGAAGAGAAAACGAGATCGGGAATTGAAGGAGCAGGTAAGTAATGTTGGAAGTACTGATACTGTAGAACAAAGGAAAGGAAGAGGAAGAGATAGGCATTGTAGAGACCATAGGTTGTTACTGATGTGTAGGATGAAATGCTTGGATTAGTGGATGCTGAAGAAAATGAGAATGATGGATCGATGTCGAATAGTGAGTCTGGAGAGGAAGTAAACAGTGACTCCGAGGTGATTTCGGAATCGGAAGATGGTAATGAAGAGGAGGATGAAGAAAATCCCAGAAAGAGAGAGAACGGCAAAAGAAAAGGGTTCATTTATGTGGAAGGTGCTAGTGAAGAAGAGGAAGAAGAGGAAGAAGAGGAAGTTCGTCCTCCAAAGAAGTCTGTTAAGAGGTCCAAATCAACATTAGTAAAGTCAAAAAGAGTAAGTACTGAGAAATGTAAGGCATTTCTATCACAATATTTATGAACTGTGAATAAATGAGTGATGGGGATGCAATAGTTACCACTTTCACGATACAGATGAATTGAAAGCAGATTCATCACACTTTGAAAGTTATATTAACTCGTTTGTAGACACGTACAAAGTAGACTGAAAGGATATCTATTTAGAATGTGTTTGTTGGTTATCACAATTGTACTGGTAAGGGCTGGTCCAATCCACTAGAAGGCATTCTATCATGAGACTTAACAAACAGTTCTATCAATTTAGCTCAACATCCTTTCCAACAGCTTCTGAAACATGTTTATAACCATCTTTATGAAGCAAATCAACCAAATCCTTCTTGATTTGAGGTACAAGTCCCATTCCATGATAAACCAGAGCACTATACACTTCAATAGCAGAAGCACCCGCCTTGATCTTTTCATAGGCATCTGCACCACTTGAAATTCCACCTACTCCAATAATAGGGATTTGTCCTTGTGTCAATTGATACCTACCTGATTATTCATCATTCTTATTGCATACATTTCTCGAATACAATCAGTACTCAATTCTCTCAGTGGTTTACCGCTCAATCCTCCTTTCTCTTTCTTATACCCACTCTGTAGAGAGTCAGCTCGAGTTACTGTTGTATTGCTAATCACCAGTCCATCAACCTTGTATTCCATCACCAACTTCGCAATCTGCAGTTCACATGAAGGATGCTATGAATTCACATTCAAAGGATATCTCTCTGATCATGAGTCAAATCAGGTGATAATTTCAATAGAAGTGGAGGATGTTGAGGAAGTGTGCTTAAGTATTGATAAATCTAGTAATAATGGTAATCACTCATACTCACTCGATCCAGCATCTCTCGAAGACGATTCTCTTCCTGAAGAGCTGTTGTTCCCACTTGATTAGGACAACTGATATTCAGCACCATGAAGTCGGAATATGGACCACAACGCTGAATGCCCAGAAGGTAATCATTGACTGGATCCTCACAACCTTTGTTATCGGCTAGATTGACACCAATCAGTCCTCTACGGTGATTCTGTTGACGTAAGTATTCCTTCTGAAGACGAGGAACAATAACCTCATGTCCCTTACTATTCAAACCAAATCGATTAATGATTCCTTCATCTTCGTAAAGACGAAACATACGAGGAGATGGATTTCCGGGTTGTTCTTTGGGCGTAATTCCACCCACTTCAACAAACGAAAGACCACTCTTAAACAATTCGTTTATTGCCTCTGCCTGCTTATCGAATCCAGCAGCAATTCCAATACATTGGGGAAATTGAAGACCCATTAATGTTGTCTTCAGCTCGGGATATGCAGTTTTGTCTACAGGTGCTATATAGTTACAGTAATATTTCAAACTCACCCAAATGATACTTCTCCAGCAAAACACCCAACCGATGCGCTTTCTCGCATTCTATTTTCCTTATAAGTGGCATAGCAGAGTCAGCCATAAAATAATAGAGCTTGGAAGACCGAATCGTATCCCAGCAATAGGCAATCGCCCCTCCTCCTACGCATGCTGCTAACAAAAACTTCCACTAGAGGGTTATTCTAAAACAAATGTATTTACAGTCTTTCCACCCTTCTTGGTTGCAGTTGTCGAAAATGACCTGCGAGCATATACTCTACTATAGATGGAATTTCAAAAAGAAATACGGAGTATATGTTAGTACACGAGAAAACATCAGTTCGTGGAAAAAGAAGTATGATAGGTTGGATAGATTTAGTATTCACTGACTGTTATAATTCTGTGTTTTTAAGAAGTATTGAGTGATCATCGGCTTCAATAAAATTGCTATTACAGTGACTTTGGATAGAGGTAATCTACATATATCTCTAATAAGAAGTTCAGGAAACAAGATCAATCAAAAGAGATAGGGGTGACTCGAATTATAGAAGAAGTGAACACAAGATACTTGATCCAGGGGTACCTCCAACATTCCTTTCCTTTCTCTTGCCAGAAGATTGTTATTTCAATACAACTGATAGAAATGGTAAGTTTAAAACGATGTGATATTGCCCTTGTGTACTATTGATGGTGGTATTTTGAGGAATTGACGATTAACCGTTGTTTAGCCCAAGGAGATTAAGGACGTTCGTGATTTCATCACTTGTGCTAGAAGAAAGGACGCTTCTTGTACGTTGATTCGTTTTTGTCGCTAATTGTCTAGTGATCAAGATCAAGAAGAATCCCACTGGAGAGACCAAGTTTAAGGTGCGTTGCAGCAAGGTAGGATGATGATTGATGCGTGTGGTTATATCCTAGTACTTGTACACTCTGGTTATCAAGGATGCTGCCAAGGCTGAGAGGCTGGCCAAGAGTCTTCCTCCTAGTAAGTCGTTGTGGTTGTTACTGACTTTGTAGCCATCAAGAAGGAGAATATCTAAAGATGATGGAAATGAGTAGTATTTGGAAGAACAATCACTCTTTGTTTTGTTTGTTTAAGATTGTTTTCACCGTGTCAATTGGAGTTGTTGTGATTATTGGTTGATACTGTCAATTTTGTAGATATAGATGGGTTGAAGGTATTTCAGGGCCAGGATAATGGTTAGTAAACGTATTTGATCGAGAATAATAAAGAGGGAGGGGTCAAATTGGATTGTATACTTTGAATCAAGTTTGCTCTTTGACCCCCTTGTTCCCTTTCCTTTTAGTCATCACCAGTTTCTTGGTCATCTTTAAGAGTTATTTCTTGTATGTAGTGAGTTTGCTGTTAGAGGAAGTCATTTAGCAAATTTGGAAGGACAACTCATGCAGTTTGGTGTTGTTGGAAATGAACCAAGTACTTACTCTTTGAGTAGACATCATGCCTTACACTCCTTCTAGACTTCACGTTAAGGGTGCTATTCTTGGTTACAGAAGGTAGGAAACTGGTTTGTGTGAATTCTAATGTTTGTAGATCCAAGGTTGCTCAGTATGAGAACCAGAGCCTCATCAAGATTGAGGGAGTAAACACTGCCAAGGATGCTGAGTTCTACTTCGGAAAGCGTGTTGCTTACGTCTACAAGGTTGGTTCTGATTGTGATGAGTTGTGGATCTGTCTAACAGTTTTTTAGGCCGAGACCATGAAGAACGGTTCTCACTATCGCTGCATCTGGGGTAAGGTGGCGAAGGCTCACGGAACTAACGGAGTTGTGCGTGTGTTCTTCCGTCACAATCTTCCTCCTCAGTCGATGGGAAAGACTGTTCGCGTGATGCTCTATCCCAGCCGTGTGTAATTGATGAGAGGGAAACGCTTGATCAAGATCGTAGTTTGTTTGTTACAAATAGTCCAAGATTGGAAAAGGAAATCAACGTTGAACACATCACGGAGTTTCGTCACCTGGATCACTGGAGATTCATCCTCTACAAAGCAGAAACCTATCTATGAGAACAGTTCAAAGCTAACAACTGGAAATATGAAACGTTGGCAGGAATGCTAACCATTCCCAAGTAACTCCCCATTTAACCGAATCATCAATAATGAGAATAGGTCTTTCAATTGGAAAGAGAGCATTCAGATTCACAGTTTTAAGGACCGAATTCTCGACTACACAAGCCATAGGAAACATTGGTTCCTTTCCATAACCCGTACACACTTCATATGAAGGAACATCTCTCTTCTGTTGGATGGCGCGAACAACTGCATTCAGTGTCATCGGTGATGAAGCTAACACGATTCCATTATTCCCCATGCATGCCGTTAAAGCCCGTGTCCAAGCTTCTTCCCATGCATGCCTGGATCCAAATGCAAACACATATCTTCTCTACAACTCACATTCACTTCTCAACACAACTTGTGTAACACTCTTCATGCACTCACAGTTGGCAAGAGACACGATGTCCGGAATGTCATTGTGGACAGCAGGAAATACGAATGGTAGTTGAATTGTTTCTATTGATGAATACCAACAGATTAGCAATACGAGTACTGTCCATCACTTGACCTGTCTCTGGCGTAACTGTACGTCGAAGTAGTCTTCCGTACTCGTCAACAATGTCTGCATTTCCCTGTGGTACAGAAGAATTGGATTTGGGTGGTATTTCCACACCCTGTTGACCTCCACTGGCATTGAGACAATATTCAATCATTCTTGTATCCTCTTCATAATCTTCAGGGACTGTAACAACCTTAGAACAAAGAGTATCAAGTCCAATCTTGAGTGTCTTATATGCAACAGCCTTCAGGTCATATTCATTCATATCAATTACCTTATCAGAATCCTTCTTTGATTTCAAAATAGGAGAAATTGCAACAGTACTACCGTTTTCGAGACGGAGCATAGATGACCACCGAAGTTCATGAGGAGCTCCAACGGAAGTACTACAGTCCAATAACCACAGTTATGATACTTTTTGTATATGGGAATGGCGAATTTCTTCCTTTGAAGTTCCATTTGTAGGTCTGACTTTGCCGTACTCATTTGGGGAGGAAGATTATATCCTTTAATTCAAAGAAAGAGCCATGATGTACGAACAGTGTGAACAGCGTCACTACCCTGTTTATTTAACCCATCAGAATTGGTATCTGTAACAGAATCTGGACTTACTACTTTATCCATACTACATTAATGTACACTTGAACTCCGTCTTCGCTTTAAATCAATAGGGTTTTAATTATATATACGACCAATCAAGAACAAAGAGAAGATGGAATGATAATTCCTGAGAGTGTTGATTCTACTGAAATCCAGAATTTGAGATGAAGAAGGTTCATAATACCAATACAACAGAAATTGGAATCGTTCACTTCATAGAGCGAGGGAGGACAGTTTTGGCTGTAGCAGATAGCCTTTAGAATGACTACTATGAAACGATATACGAATAGTTAATTCGAAAGATCGAAGGATTCTTCATCAGTTTCTTCGTGTACTTAGACTAAATTTGCGTTGTTAGTACCTATGAATATGAAGTGGACTTTATTTGTAATGCTAACGATACTGTCTTCTGTTCTGGCTCTTCCCAGGCATTATATGAGACAGTATTCTAATTGTGATTTCTTCGATGACTGTATTGAGAGAGATCAATTCTGTTATTTCTATTATCGTTCTGTGACGAATAGATCCTTTGCGTAAGAAAAATGACTATGATGCTGATAACACGATGCTTGTCCGTAAGTTCTATTCTAGGGAGGATCCTTGGAACGAATTGTTCCGATCTTTCATGACGTTCGATTATGTCTTGGATGTCATGTATAGATTCCCCAATACCCTCAGTGAATCTCTCTTGTCTTCTGACTTCGATAGTGAGCCATTCTTTCAGATTCCCAATCTCGATAACCTCATAAGTCATCTGCATCTTACCTGCACACCTTCAGTGAAAGAGGGAAAATGGTATCGTATCAAGTGAGGACTAGCGTTATTATTAATCGCAGAGAGATGCACTGTGTTGATACAAACAATGAGGACTTTTTTGAACGGTTTCCTTCCCCTTCTCCTTCGTCATCTCCAAGTTTAGAAGTAGTTAATCATTCAACCTCTTCAACCTCGATTTATTCAAGAGGGGGTCTTCTCTTTGCTATTTGTACCATTGTTGCTGTTGTTATTGTTGTTGTCATTGTGGTGATTTCCAAGAAAAGGAATGGATCAGAAACCACTGAGCCATTTATTAATAATCGGATTATTGTTAGTAAATCAGGAGAGGATGGTGTCCCTAACTATGGAACCTTTTCATCGTAATGACCTTGTACTCTCCATTATGTTTGTTCTATTATCTTTTAAGGATAGTTATAGGAAACACAAAATCGTAGACACAAATTTTGATTGGATGCACCAATTGCTACTCTTGAAGTCACGTTCCTCAGAATTGAAATGGTTCAACATACCCATGCAGTGACAAAAGCACTTGTGTATGCTTTTGTCATCACATCACTTATTACATCTTCTGGTAAGGTTATTCGGTTCTGTTTGATTTCAGGGCTTTTGCTATCGAGAGATTCCAGAACTAGCCGCTCAACACCTGCTTTCAACTCTCTTTTGATGGGAATGGAAGATGAAGATACATGTGCCATCGACATTATGGTAGGAATGATTCTTGGGCTTGATCAATAGGAAAAGTTTAATTGTACGGAGATTGCTTGTGCAGATCAGGCAAATTATATCAACTATTTGTAAGAATTAGTGATCTTGGTTCATGGAATAGATATCTTCAGAATTGTAGCCCTGCTGCAGTACAACCATGGCTATCTGTCCTTTGGGTCCTTATTTTGTTGCTCCTTCTTTGTCTCCTTGCATCGACAGCAGAGAATTACTTCTGTGTAGTGATGGACTCAATCGTCGAGAAGCTCCATATTCCTCCTAGCATTGCTGGTTAGAGTTTTCATAGTGAATGAAACAAAGGGGTCACCTTTTTGGCTTTCGGCAATGGAGCTCCTGATGTTTTCTCCTTAATTATGTCCGTTTTAGCTGGAATGACTGAGATTGGAGTCGGCGCCAATTTGGGAGCTGGTGTGTTCCTCACAACTGTAGTTGCTGGATGCGTTGCTGTCTGTTCGAACTGTGAGGTGAACAAACGAGCATTCACGCGAGATATCTCGTTCTACATCTGTTGTGTGGCCTATCTCATCTTTGTCTTCTTTGACAAGAAAATCAAGTTATGGGAGGCTATTGGCTTCCTGGTTCTGTATGCTATCTATATCACAGTAAGGTCAATTGCGATGTATAACATAGATTGTGTTGTGTCGACCCAAGAAGAAGAGAACTGAAGCTGCTTCTGAGAAAGTCTTCATAACGACAGACGATAAACTGTAGGTGAGTCTTCTTGATGACATCAATTCGGTGGAGGAAGTGAAAGATCTGATTCTTTCTCCTGGTAGTCCTTCTACAGATGGCAAGCAAGGAACAGGTATGCAAATCAGTCTGATGGTGGAATCTCGTCTCCATAATGAGCCAGCTGATCGTGTGTTACCTGTAGGACTGATTAGTATTGATAAGAACTAGGGACTTGTAATGAAACAGAGTCCGAAACCTGGTTTGGAAGAGATTGTAGCTCGTGTAGAGAATGAAGAAGAAACTGAGAACAAACCCATCAATCGTCAGTCTATTCGAGAATTGTGGCTAAGTAGGCTTCGTTTATTCTTCTTATACAAGGTGCATGGAAGAATTTCCGAGAACAATCTATTTTGTCAAAAATAGCCTATATTTCTGAATATCCATTTACTATTCTTCGTGATCTCTCTTGTCCTATTGTTCATGAAGATCGATGGAATAAGTATTGGATTCTGGGATCATCATTTGGAGCACCCTTCCTTATCGCCTTCTTCGCTGATAGTACCATCATTTATTCATTCTTATTGTAGTCTCTTATACTGACGTTGTCTTCAAGGTGGTACCTGTCTGGGCTCTCCTTCTTGTTATTGCTGTGGTCCTTCTTCTCTGCAACTGGTTCTTAACCAGCTTCCAGGAGCCACCTGCTAAGGGTTTCTATCTGGTGGTTTTGGTCCTCATTGGCTTCACTAGTTCTGTTCTCTGGATTTCAGCTGTTGCACAGGAGCTCGTATCACTCTTGAATGCTATTGGCTTGATGCTTCACATCTCTCCTGTCATTCTTGGTCTCACGATTCTAGCTTGGGGAAACTCTCTCGGAGACATGGTTTCAGATATCTCTCTGGCTCGGCAAGGATATGCTCAGATGTCAATGGGAGGAGTTTATGCTTGTACGGGCATCCTTAGTATCTTATCTCTAGCTCCTACGTTCAATTTGACAATTGGTATGGGTATCTCGCTATTAATTACGTGCATCAAATCGTTGAAGAAGGAATGAGTGATAATGTGTAGAGGATATGCAGATCTTGGTCCTGATACCTCCAGCATCAATCTTACTTTTATTTTCCTCGTAGTTACTCTTCTATCGACAGTCATCGTAGGGATTGAGATTTGAGGTGAGATATAGGTTGTTCCATTGAGCAAATTTAGATTTACTAAAGGATTTGGATTTTATCTCTTTTCTTTGTATGGTATTTACTTGGTATTGAGTATCTTGCTGGCACTTGGTGTAATGTCGATTCCCTTTATTACCCCCAAGGGAAACTAGACATTTTTGGTATTCTATGTTTGTTTCGATTTTAACCGATGTGTGATTGTTTGTCTTCTGAAATGCGGAGAAACCCTGGATTTGAATCAGCAGCTATTGTTCTCCCCTCTGCTGATGATTGTCAGAAGTATCTAGGAAAACGAGTTCGAGTCGTTGGATTGTACTCCATTCACCATCAAATCACAAATAGTGTAAAAGAATTCAAAGGAAAGGAATTAACCTTACAACAGGGTGATCGCTTTATTCATGTGAAAGTTAATGAATATTATCAAAATGAACATCTAACATATCGGTTTATTGAAGTTATTGGGATTGTTGAATCAGTTGAAAGCGATGTAAATTACGATTCCATTCATACAGCGTAGTCTATCATGGTATTTTGTTACCATCTGCGAGGGTTAAAGAACTTCAATATGCAATTGTATTGTGAAGCCGTTAATAGAAGAAATGCATTTCTCCAATCAACATTCGGAGAATAGATCGATCCCACCGCTTCAATCCTTTTTGGCTGATGTATCTCTTCAACATTCTTCTTGTACTCTTCTTGTAACATGCTATCCATCTTGCCTGAATGATTCCTTTGTTTGTTTTGAAGAATCATGGTACCCAATTCTTGCCCTTTTTTGGCATTCTTCTTTTCAATCATTTCTGAACAAGTAATGTATCTTTCAAGGTACTTATAAGATGGAGTGGAGACTATGAATTATCTAATCTCTTTCTGTAGAACTGAGTATGATCATGGAGTAAGTACCTACTCCCCTGAAGGACGTCTCTTCCAGGTTGAATACGCTATTGAATCTATTAAGGTAGTAATCCGATATGCAATTCATATAAATAGCTGGGCTCAACTGCAATCGGTATCAAGACGTCTGAGGGAATTGTACTTGCTGTAGAAAAGCGACTTACGAGTAAACTAATGGTTCCTTCAAGGTTTGATATGATTTGAGAGTATAAGAAGTAGCGTGATTAAGATTATGGAGATTGATCACCATATTGGAGCTGCTATGAGTGGACTCGTTGCAGATGCTATCACACTGATTGATAATGCCAGAGTCAATGCTGCAAACCATCTCTTCAACTATGGAGAGCCGATGAGTGTATCTTTTCACTTCACTGCATTTCTTGTAGACAGAGAGTGTTGCTCAATCATTATCGGAGATCATGCTTTCCTTTGGTGAGGATGATGATACGAAGATGGTTTGTTTTCCTAGTATCAGTGACACGTAGTCTCGTCCATTTGGAGTTGCTCTTTTGATTGGAGGATATACAAAGAAGTATGGTTATCAATTGTTGGTATTGAAATGGAATGTGAGTGTAGATTCTTGACAGATACTTCAGGAACATATACAGAATACAAGGCTGTTAGTATTGGATCAGGTTGTGAAGGAGCAACGGATATGTTGAAGGACCTATACAAACCTGTGATAGTACATGGGTTGAGTGATTGATAGAACTTGACCTTGCAAGAAGGTATTAAAGTGTCACTGTCAACATTAAAGCAGGTTATGAAGGATCCGATTAACTGCAATAATATTGATGTGGCTACAATTACTGAGGAAGGATACAAGTTATTCACAAATACTGAAGTTGAGGAAGCATTAGGTCTACTGAACTAATATGTTTGTTGGTAAGCAATGGATGTATTAGTCTAACAAACCATCATACTGATGAAGGTGTTGAAGTAATACTTCTGTCGATCGTTTCCTCTCTTCTGTTTCCCTTTTGATTCGTTCTTCTCGTAGTTTTTTCAATTCCAGTTCTCGTTGCCGTTTCTGTAAGTACAACTCCGACTGATCTATGGATGTAACTACTTTTGAATGGTGATGATGGCGGTGACGATGATGTGGTTTTGATGAAGTGTTTTTAGGAATCTACTGATAAGGTAACCAATATATTCTAACCAATATATCTTGAGGCTGTTCTACTAAGCGTGATTTGAGTAATTCACGCTGTTCTTCTTGTGGTATTTCATTAGAAGCAAGAGAAGAGTCGATCACGTTCCTCTCACGAAGTTTGACAATCGCCTATATGGGATCCAACCTTCGTACAATAACATTTAGGGGATCTTCCATCTGTTTCATCTGCTCATCTCGTCTTTCTCGTTTGACAAGTTCATCCTCATCAAGTGCTTTGCCATTTTGAGATCGCTTTATTGATAAATTCTCCTCATACCACTGCTTCGTTGGTAGCTGTGTAGGTTTTAACTTCCAAGTCGGTACCTTCAATTGACCAATCTCTTTTATTTTCCGTTCTTGCTCTTCCTTCTATCAACAATTACCTCTTTCATCCACTCATACAGTATAGTCTTCATTAGGAGCGAAGGATACAGTCGCTTCTGTTCCCAGAGAAAATCGGCTCAAAGAATCTGAAGACGATTCTACAATCACTACCACCAATATCAATCCTACCTGCAATAGGATGTTCAGGAACAGTCTGAATTCCTTTCATTTCTTTAATCTTCTGAATTCTTTTCTCCATATCTGCCATCTTACTACTCTTCTCTTCTGCTTCCACTTTGGCCATGAACTCATTCTCATCCTTTGTAAATGTATCTTCATTATCTTGGTTCCACACATGCCATTTCTTATGACGTAAAATATGTAGACTCATGTTGTGGCAATAATAAACTATGGAGAAGTGGAGTTCTTATTTTATTTCATCTTGAATCTACATTGATTGCTATTCTGTTCTTGACATACTATTTGGATGCTCATTGTGTGATGAACCTATACTAGTGTTTCTGTCGTCATAATAGTTCTTAGATGTGATTCTATTGTTATGCTGGTATGAATACAAGATGTTACAGGAATGGATCTTTTCAAAGGGCTATCACTCTTTGGATTGTTTTCATTCTTTATTAAATAAGTTCACTATTTTTATGAATTAGGTGTGAGTGAATTTGGTGCCACCCCATTATTTTTCGTGTATTACAAATTCGTTCATATGGTTCTACTTTATTGGCTTGTTGAGATGGATATTTGTATTCAATTGGATCGATGTGAAATGGTCATCAATTCGAATACAGGATGTGTATCAAACAGGATATTGTAGTGAACACTTAACATATTAATCTTACCCACTATCATACTGTTACAACATTTTCTTGGGTTTCATGACTATGAGAGATGACTATTGATATGACATGTATGTAAACAAATGCATTATTCTCTTTTGAATTCAGGTACCGTAGTGCGTTCTTCACCAAATCGTTCATTAAATACCATGTTCCTAGTCTCATAGCGAAGGGTGGGTTTCACATTCTCTTCACTAGAATAGCCGAACGGTACGAGACCCACTACAAAGTATCGTTTTGGACAGTGAATTAGTTCACTCACATGTCGGCCGTCAAAACCCTCCATGATGAGAGAACATAATCCATGGGCTTGACAAGACAATACAAATAATTCCATTGGGAAGATAGTCTGTTTGATACTCCATTCCTACAGATTAATAAACCATTGTACCATTACTCGATTTGTATAGTATTCTTGAGCAAAAGATTTGTTGGACTTTTGCTTCAACGAACATTTGGCCATAAGACCTGCTATTCCACCCTTTCCTATCAATGTACCAAAACGACTCAATGTATATCCAACTTTGTTCTCATCCAGTCCTTCGCGCTTCCAGAGTACTTTATATGCTTCTCCCGTCATGCTGGGTTCTATTCCTTGAAAAAGAAGAATGATTGTTACCTGTATCAGCAAGGAATACGGCAACTCCAGGAACCTGACGGATCACGTTGGCATTCTTTTTCGGCATGCGGGTAGCCAACTTCTCTAGATTCGCCTTATCTTTCAGAATGACAATTTTGTATGGTTGCCAGTTATATGCTGTTGGGGCAAGCTAGACTCAGATGGCATACCAAATAGATACAACGGTTTCAGACAGAATCTTGTCAAGAAGTGAATCATCCACACTTTGTTGTTTGTATTGTCTACAGCTAGTTCTTGATCGAATAATCTCGTCAAAGCCTTTGGTACACAACTCAACATCACGCACTGTAGAAAAGACCTAGATATCACCACAACCCAGTTTCGAAAACGCGTATATTACGAAGAGCAAGTTTAGAAGTAAGAGCCAACATGTATCTGAGATTACAAATATATCACGTCTATGTCATTAAAAGGAAAAACAAACAAAATGAAACTAAATAACATTCAAATCAGGAAGAACACAAATAATGATATCATCTTTATTGAACAGATAATGAGGAGAAGGAATAGCAACAACAAACGGTTCTCCAGTAATCCGACTTCGTTTCCTCACTCCCAGAATCATTAATCCTTTTGTGGCCAAAAGGTCATAAAAGACTTCCGAAGCGACATTGGCTGTATGAGAGCCCACAGTATATTCGACAAAGCGATTCCCTACATTGAATTCCATTTCTCATTTCTACCATTGGTTTCAGAAAGAAGAATCTCTAATGCTGTGATTGATGATTCAAAACATGCAGAAAGAGCGTTCATTTCCTGAACTGTTTCATCTACATAACTAGTGTTAAATTGGTATTAGCATTGATACATATTGCCCGCAGCAAACTCAGGAATGAAATAATACTTGTTATCATAATAATCAAACGAAGGTGGACAAGGCAATCGAATGATGTTGGTTAAGGAGCAGGCTCTCTCTACGTGCAACAGATAGTTATGTGCGTATTGATGCGTTTCCATATCTTCTGGACGCTAGAGATGAATCCCGTATCAATCACCTGCCAGTTTTTCACCATATTTCATGTTCTCCAATTTTCCGAATTTCTGGAAATGTTCAAGCGTTAGCAGCGAAATCGCAGATGCCTTGTCAAACTCTGATGGACCAGTAGGGTCTTCTTCAGAAGGCTATCGTAAAGCAATGAATATAAACAATACCCGATAATCCTGCCATTTGGTATATGGCATTAAGAGGACACGGTCAGCTGTATCAGCATGAGCAGCAGCAAGTGCAGTCATATCTGTAGATTCTCCTTGAACGAAATGAAGCTTGTTCTGAAAGAGAGATTCCAATTGACCCCATTCTACATTTAGATCCCAATTTCAAGAGTACCTGGAAAAGGTGATGGTGCTATAATCGTAACTTCAGGAACAGAATTGTTAATGGTATGGCGTAGTAATTGATGTAAAAAATTTGACACATTTTGAGGACAACCCTAATTATGGTCGTTTTGTTACATACATACACTAATCACAATTGATTTCACTTCAACAGAGAATTTGGTTGTATGAAAAGTGGTTTCCTTATCACCATGAAGAGAGCTACTAGGAAGATGCATTAATGTGAGACTCGACTTAGGAGGTGTACTGGAAGGATTGAAAGGGCGCTTCATTCGAGAAAAGGAATATCTTTCTAATTAGAAGATATCTATGGAATACTTATTGAACGAATGGAATGAAGATTTGTTTGGTAAACTATCAGATTCGGATTGTGTCGTGGAATTACTATGAACACTTGTAGTATATCCTTCCTCTCCTGAGGACTCAGGATGCTTCATTCGCGAAATTCCCCAAATACCCATCATTTTGGTATTGACATCTGTTACCTCCTTCTTTGACAAATGGTCTCCAGGACTCATCGAAGGAGGTGAAACGATCTCCGAATTCAATGCTTCATCCAACTGTTCTTTCCGTTTGAGTTCTTGCTTCATTGCTTCATGTTCAGCATCCACAACACTCAAATCATCATCTGATTCATAGTAATGAGGATTCGAGTAATGACATGAGTCCAATGCCACAATGTCTTTATTCTCTTGAATATCCATTGAGGTCAGCATTAATGATCTAGCTGTCATGGATCTCTCCACAGCAATTGTATCAACTGATTGAGCAACGGTAGTCACAGAACTATTGGTCATTTCCATAATCATCACATACGATTGTTCCTCCTCATCACTCACTTCAAGTACTTCTTCTTGTTTCATTGGATTCATTTCGATATCAAGGGAGGTTCCCTCACTACGTCGCATTCCAACATTCTCCTCAGGAATAATGTTCAAGAAACTGATAGTATTGGGAATCGAGGTTGAAGTGAATGGATCCGAAACTATTGGTGTCATTCCAAAAAAAGATCCAACTTTGACTATTGACCACACATTCCAAAATCACCTCCGAATTCAGCACTTCTAAACAGGCTAAAGCTGATCTTTTTGAAGTGGTGAATATATGCAAGCGATCTCTCAGTTCGATACGTTCATGAACCGGATAGTAACCGATAGGTCCATAGGGTACTTGTTGATAGTAATAACCCATA
>JABLTK010103888.1_pt1 | contig 15239 bp, 15 predicted proteins | sample 7160131 | NCBI WGS metagenome assembly JABLTK01 (sample SAMN14651221, study PRJNA627086) | human gut metagenome | isolation source: feces | host: Homo sapiens
ATGATGCAGCAGCACCAATTGTCACGAAAGAATCAATTGATATGAATAATGCATTTACTGCAGACAGGTACGGAAAAGGAGATAGTGATTATATAAATTGTCCTATGACAAAAGAAGAATATGAGCTTTTTTATAATGAACTTATAAATGCTGAGGTTACAAATAAGCATGAGTTTGAAAAGGGCAATTTGTTTGAGGGATGCATGCCTATTGAAGAGATGGCAAGAAGAGGTTCACAAACATTAACGTATGGACCACTTAAACCTGTTGGCTTTGATAAAAAATATTATGCTGTTGTACAATTAAGACAAGACAACAAAGAAGGAACACTTTACAACTTAGTTGGCTTCCAAACTAATTTAAAGTTTGGAGAGCAAAAGAGAGTGTTTAGTATGATTCCAGCACTTAAAAATGCTGAATTTGTAAGATATGGTGTGATGCATAGAAATACATACATAAATGCTCCTAAACTTTTAGATAATACTTTCAATTTAAAAGGAACAAAAATATTTTTTGCAGGTCAAATATCTGGAGTTGAAGGATATGTTGAGTCTATTGCATCAGGAATGGTGGCTGCAATAAATGCTGTGCAAATGATTGAGAAAAAAGAAAAAATTGTATTTTCTGAGGAAACAATAATTGGAGCTCTTTCTACATATATATCTACAGAGAATAAAAATTTTCAACCGATGAATGCTAATTTTGGAATACTAAATTGTGATAAAAAAATAAAAGATAAAGTTCAAAAATACACATATTTAGCAGAGCGTAGTTTAGCACATTTTGATGCTAACAATAAATAATTTTTAGTGATTATAAAGGAGGTAACAAATGAAAAAATTTATTTTTGTATGTGTTTTACTTTTGACGATGTCAACAGTTGTTTTTGCGACAGATGTTAAGGTGAAAATTAACGATAGTAATGTTGATTTCACAGATGCAAGTGGCAATGTTGTTAATGCCCAAATTGTAAATTCTAGAACAATGGTGCCAATGAGAAAGATTTTTGAATTGCTTGGACTAAGTGTCGAATGGGATGGAGAAAACAAAATTGTGACAGGCAAGAAAGACAATTTGTTAATTCAATTACAAATTGATAATAATATTGCAACTAAAGAATTAAATGGCACAAAAACACAGATAGAATTAGATACACCGCCTATGATTATAGAGAATAGAACTATGGTGCCACTTAGATTTATAGCAGAAAGTTTAGATAAGCAAGTTGGGTGGGATAAAGATGCTAGAACTGCTGTAATAATCGATTATTCATACTTTTTGAATACGCTAAAAACTAAAGCGAAACCTGTTTATAATTTTTTGATTAATGATTTAGTCAAAGATGCCAAAAGTGAATATACATACTATGATGATAAATATACTCATAAATATTTCGATTTGAAAGATGCAAATCAAAATACTGAATTTGCGGTAAATACAAAGCTTAGCGTAAAAGATGATTATCAAAAGGTGACACTTAATATATCTGGAACATCAGAGTTAGGAAAAGAAATATTTTCAGAAGGCTGGAATAGTTCGATGTTTGAATTAAATTACGACAAGGATAAAGTTAAACTTTCAGCTGACAATGTGAAACTTATAGAAATGTTTAAATTTAAGAAAAATCAAAAAATTTATTCATATGAAGAATTAGAACTTGAAGGAGATGCTGATATAAGTTTAGAAAATAGTTTTAGATTATGGGCAAATGTTAGCGAAAATGAATTGAATGTAAATACATTTTCAAAACTAAAAGATGATTTTGAGTTATTGTGTGGTTTTCTTGCAAATCCAGTAACTACCGCAAATGATACAACTTATAATTTTTCTTTGAGATATTCAAATTATAAATTAAAATATTTTGATTTTGCTAGATTGGATAATTTTATTTTTGACAATGAACACATAAAAATTTACAACTTAATAAATAAGTTATTCTTTAAAACAGATATAAATGCTAATGAGATGATATATGACAATTCAAATATAAAGGTAAAATTAACAATTAAAAATAATGCAGATGAAGCTAATTTAGTTATAGAAACAGAAAATAATTTTAGCGAAAAAAATGAGTACATACTTAATATGAAAAAAATAATTAGTAAATAATGACAAAATATAGTTGAATTAAAATTTCACAAAATATATAATAAAACTAAAGAGAAAATAGGAGGAGAGAGAATGAAAAGATTATTTAAAATATTAATTTTGACAATTTGTATTATGATTGTTTCAGTTCCAGTGTTTGCAAGCAATGCTGATGTACTTACAAGTGACTATGGTTTTGGCTTATATGATCCAACAATTGCAAATGGGATTGATACAGATGCAATTCAAGTTCAATTAAACGGAGAGTTCATTGACTTCACGGATGAGAATGGACAAAGAGTAGATCCACAAATAATTAATAACAGAACAATGGTGCCAATGAGAAAAATATTTGAGGCATTTGGAGCAAATGTAGAATGGATTAACGAAACTAGAAGTATAAAAGCTACGACAGATGCATTAGAAATTGGTTTGCAAATCGGGAATGATAAAGCTACACTTAAGAATTTAAGCGGAGATGAAACAGAGATAACAATAGATTCAGTTCCTACTGTAGTTAATGGAAGAACTTTAGTGCCAGTTAGATTTATCGCAGAGAGTTTAGATAAAAAAGTAGATTGGGATAAAGAAAATAGAACAGTAGTTGTAATTGATCCAACTATTGTAAGAAAAAAAATAGAAGAAAGAGCTTCAAATCTTTTCGAGTATTTGACTACTACAATAGAAAATATTACATCATCAGAATCAACAATAAATATAAGTGGAAAAGTTAATTATCAAGATAAAGACGATAGATCAAACAACACTTCTTTGAATATTACAGGAAATGCAGATATCAAAACAAATGAAGATATGATATCAGTTGATATGAAATTAGCAGCAACAGGAAAAGGCTTATTAAAAGATAAAATTAATGAAGTTGGATTAAACAAACTAAATTTAGAATTTGTAATTGATTTAAAGAACTTTGTTGTTTATGCTAATTTGCCAGAAGAACTAGTTGGAAAAATATATGCTAATAAGTGGATAAAATATGAATTGACTGAAGAAAATATTCAATCTTTAAAAGAAACATTAGCATTAAAGGGCAACAAAAATGGAGTAGATACATTAGAAAGTGCAATAATTCCGGAAACATTAAATGTATCATCATATGATTTAATAGATACAACATCAGATATGATTTGTGCAATGTTTTCAAACGATTACTTCACAGTATCAGGTAGAAGAACTAAAAAATATGAATATGATATAAGTTTGGAGGATATTCTACCTATCATAGGAAATACAGAAGAAATAGATGACAGCTATAGTTTTAGAATAAAATCAAGTGTTAGTGTTTCTGATGGAATAGCAAAAGAATCTTCATTCAATATAACTTTGGGAGTAGAAAAAGGTGATGAAGTTTTAGATATCGAAATAGATGCAGAAGCTACATTAGATAGATATAACGGAGAAGTGAAAATTGAAATACCAGTAGTTGATTAGGAATTAAAAAGGGGTGGATAAAAAATCCGCTCCTTTTTGTATATCAAAAATAAAATTGGCAATAATTAGTTTAAAAGGAGGAATCAAGATGAAAAAAATATTTTTTCTTTTAACACTAATATTAACAATTGTGATTGGAAGTAATGCTTTTGCAATAACGGATTATGAAAAATTAGATTTCGTAACTGGAATAGTAACGGCAAGTGCATTAAATGTTAGAACTGGTCCTAGTACAAATTATAAAGTTTCGGGATTGGTTTATAAAAACGAATATGTAAGGGTATTTGCAAAGGTTGGTAGTTGGTATGTAATACAAACAGAAGGAGATTTAATAGGTTGTGTAAGTACAAAATATGTAAGAGCTATTAATTCAAAAACATATGGAAACTCAGGAAAAAATACAAACATTTCAAGCGGTAGTAATCCAGGAACAAAACAAGATGTATCATCTACTCCAAGTGAGCTTGAAAAAGAATTACTTACGCTCATAAATAAACAAAGAAATGCATATGGACTTTCTAGTTTATCATTTGATACAGCACTTCAAAAAACGGCCAGAGCAAAAGCGGAAGATTTAGTAGCAAACAATTACTTTGCACATAATTCTCCAACGTATGGAACACCGTTTGAAATGATGAAATCATTCGGGGTGACATATAAAACAGCAGGCGAAAACATAGCTGGAAACTCAACATTAGAGGGTGCAGTTAATGCGTGGATGAACTCACAAGGTCATAGAGCAAACATATTAAATAATGCATATAACCTAACAGGAATAGGAGTTGTAAAATCAAACACATATGGATATGTTATGGTTCAAATGTTTGTAGGAAGATAATAAATAAAAACGCCAGTATCGTTTCGATACTGGCATTTTCGTGTTATAAGATTTTAATTTTTAAAATTTATTTTATTAAACTACACGTTTTAAATTATGCGTTCTTATATGTTCTGCTGACATTAGATATTTGAAGAATGCAAAACAACCTTTTGAAACTTCTCTATATGTTCTTTCAAAATCATTTGTTTCAGCAGGGTCTACAATATCCATTGGTTCATCTGAGTAGTCAAGCAATTTATGAAGTTTATTTTTTACTTCTTCACCACCAATCGAAATAGCTAGATTTCCAATTGCATCATCCATGCAAATAATGTAATCTGCTTCATCGCACAACTCCTTTGTTAATCTTCTTGATACACGATTTGTATAAGGGATGTTGTGCTTTTTTAATTCTTTTTGAGTGCCGTCACAAACTGGCTTTCCGACATTTTCATCTAGCACAGCTGCTGATGAAATATTAAATAAATTATCGATTTTTGCTTTTTTAACCATATCCTTAAGCAAAAATTCCGCCATAGGCGACCTACAAATGTTTCCCATACAAATAAAAATAATGTTTAAACTATGACTGGGACAGTCACTATCCATAAAAAATCTCTCCGTTTCTTTTATATATTTGGGTAGAAAACTACCAAGAACAATTATACAATAGAAATAGAATTAAAGCAAGTAGACAATGTAAAATATATCCATATTATTTCTATAAAAAATGCAAAAAGTTGCTTTTTTTATGAAAATATGATAAAATAATACTTGCGTGGGAAGAAACGCTAAAAGTAAATAATCGCTGAATCTCCTGAAAAGGAGAGCCGAGGAACCAAATTTTAGGGGTGCATCATTAAAGTGAAGGAAACCTTTTATTCCTAACCCGTCAGCTAACTTGGTAAGCAAATAAAGGGGAGAATCTTAGAAAGTCGTAGGGGTTCCCTATGATTTTTTTGCTTTTCCTTTAAGAAATTGAAAGGAGGAATGGCAACATGTCTGGAACTGTAGTTAATAAATTTTTAAGAGAAAGGATTAATTTTAAGAACAGGCAAAGATTAAAAAACAAAGAAGTTTCTTTAATAGCCAATAATTGCAATGGGGGTTTTATGTGTCACGATTTACATATGCAGTTTCGTTCACCATTCGTTAATTTATGGTTAAAACCAAAAGATTTTTTAAAGTATCTAAAAAATATTGAGCATTACATGAATGCGGAATTGACGTTTATAAAAGAGGAAGGAATCGATTATCCAGTAGGCCTTTTAGATGATGTAAAAATATACTTTATGCATTATGAAAACGAAGAAATAGCAAGAAAAAAATGGAACGAAAGAACGAAAAGAATTGATTTTAATAATTTATTTGTTTTGTTCAATGATGGTGCAGGATGTACAGATGAAGATTTAAAGGAATTCGATGAATTGCCATACAAAAATAAAATTGCTTTTGTGCATAAAGAAAAGCCAGAGATTGCTTCAACATATTATATAAAAGGATTTGAAAACGAAGAGTCTGTTGGTATTTTAAGTAGATACTTAAACAATCATACAGGAAAAAGATATTATGACGATTTTGACTATGTAAAATGGTTCAATAGTGGTAAGTAAATATCAAGAATAAAATAAAAATTTGTACATAAAATGTACAAGCATATAAAGGGAGGTTACTTTTATGGAAAAAGGAAAAATAAGTATAGTAGTTCCAATGTATAATGTTGAAAAATATTTGCCAGAATGTGTGGATAAACTTTTAGATCAAACATACAAAAATTTAGAGATAATTTTAGTTGATGATGGTTCACCAGACAATTGCGGTAAAATAGCTGATGATTATGCGAAAAAAGATGAAAGAGTAAAAGTAATACATAAGCCAAATGGTGGTCTATCAGATGCCAGAAATGTTGGAATGGATGTTGCAACAGGTGAATATTTGATGTTTGCAGATTCAGATGACTTCTTATTTCAAAATGCATGTGAAGTTTTAGTAAATAAGATAGAAAAAGAAAATGCTGACTATGTAATAGGAAATTATATAAATTGCTATGAAGATAGTACAATATGGCCAAATCCAGTATTTAATAAAGAAAAATATGGTACATTTAAACTAGAAATAGACGACTACAAAGATTCATTCTTTATAATGAATTCTGGTGTATGGAACAAAATATTTAGACATGAATTTATAAAAAAATTAAACTTAAAGTTTGAAATTGGTCTTCCTGCAGAAGATGCAATATTTACAACATATTGTTTTATGAAATCTAGCAAAGTTTATTACATTCCTGATATTGTTTATTGTTACAGACAAAGAGGTGCAGGAACATCAATATCAATGAATTGTACAACCAAATATTTCGACGGAATAAGCAAAGCATATAAGATTATTTATGAGAATTTTAAAGAAAATAATAAACTAGGATTCTATAGATTCTTTTATGCGAAGAGCATGACATATATGCTTTATAAATTCATTGACTCACAACTATTAACAGAAGAAGAGAAAATAGATGTACTTTCAAATATGAGATGGTTCTACAAATTAAGTAAAGAGTTAAAAGTTCCAGCATGTCAAAAATCACTAGGACTAATAATTGATAAAATAATAAATGGTGACTATAAAGATGTAATAGATATATGCAAGGTGATTGCAGAAGTTAGAACATTTATGCCACAAGAAATAAAAGAGAAAATGTCAAAACCACAACCAGAAATGTATTTAAGAATGATGAATGATGATTACGAAAATGCATAACTAAGGAGGTATTTTATGAAAAAGATATGTTTAGTATGTGATATTCCTAATTGGGCATTTGATATTATAGCTCAAAAGGTAAAGAAAAATTTAGATGACAAATTCGACATAACAATAGATTACTACGACATGCGAGAGAAGCCAGATGAGTTTTATGAATTCTTGGAAAAACATGATGATTGTGATTTAATACATTTCTTCTGGAGAAAAGCACTAATTCTAATGGATTCAGATGCGTTTAAGCAAAAAGTAATTGCTTCTGGTAGAAATCTCGAGGAATATATTGAAGAAAAAAGCAAGAAAATATCTACAGGCTGTTACGATTTCTTGTTTTTAGATGAAGAAGGAATCGAGACATATAAAGATATTTTCAATAAATTCGCATCACATTACTATGTTTCATCAAAAAAATTATTCAGGGCATATGAAAGTATTGATAAAATAAAGAAGCCAACAGCAGTTGTTCATGATATATGCGATAGAGAAAAATTAAAGCCAATGAACTTAGAAAGATTTGAAAATAAAAATAGAGAATTAGTTGTTGGCTGGGTTGGCAACAGTGCTACAAAAATTGGCGGAGTTGATTTAAAAGGTTTCCATACAATTATAAAACCGGTAGTAGAAGAACTTAAAAATGAAGGATACAATATTAAAGAACACTATGCAGATAGAAATATAAAATGGAGAACATCAGATGAGATGCCACAGTATTATAGCGAAATAGATGTATGCATATGTACATCAATTCATGAAGGTACTCCAATGCCAATAATAGAATCTATGTCTTGTGGAGTTCCAGTTATAACAACAGATGTGGGAATTGTAAGAGAAGCACTTGGAAAAAAACAAGAAGAATATATAATAGGCGATAGGGAAAACGGAAAGAACGACGAACAAATAAAACAAATTTTGAAAGAAAAACTTATCAAACTATATAAAAATAGAGAAATATTAAAAGAACTTTCAAAAGAAAATTTAGAAAGCATAGAAGAATACGATGGCGGAAAAATAATAAAAGAATTTGAAAATTATTTTAATGAATGTTTGAAATAATATAACAAAAAGGCAAGGTGAAATGTAAATCACCTTGCTTTTTTATTGTATATATAATATTTTTTGAATGTAGAATGCAAAATACTATTTTACACTTTCAGCAAATGTATTGTTTACAACCTTTTCAAAAGGTGCTCTGTTTGTTAATTCGCCTGCTTCTGTGATAACATCTTGTAGCAAGTTAAAAGATGCCTCACTCATATAAGGTGTAGCATTCCAAACATCTATTTCTTTGTAATTTTTAATTGCAGAAGTTAGAAGTTCTTTATCTGAATCGGGGAAAGAAGCAACTACTGCATCTGCTATTTCTTCGGCAGAATGTGTATTTACCCAAACTTGACCTTTGTAAATTGCATTTGTGAATTTTTGAATTATATCTTTATGATTTTCAATGTAATTTTTCTTTGCAAAATATGCTGTGTAAGGGATTTCATCTGTTGCTGCTCCGACAGATGCTACAATATATCCAGCACCTTCTTTTTGAAGATTACTTGCAGCAGGTTCAAATGATGTAACGTAATCAGCAGTTCCACCAACAAATGAACTATTCATTGCATCAAAACTAATTGATGTGTCTAGATTTAAATCTTTAGTTACATCCAATCCATTTTTCTTTAGTACATATTCAAGCGTCATATAAGGCACTCCACCTTTTCTTCCTGGTAGTACATGTTTGCCTTTTAAATCAGTCCAAGAAAAATTGTCTGTTTTTTCTCTAGCTACTAAAAATGAACCATCTCTTTTTGTTACTTGTGCAAAAACTTCGGCATAGTCTTCTTTACCTTCGTTATAAATATATACTGCTGCTTCTGGCCCTGCAAATCCTATGTCTACTTGATTAGACAAGACAGCAGTCATAACTTTATCCGCTCCACCACCATTTATAAGTTCTATATCTAATCCTTCTTCTTTAAAGAAACCTAGGTTGATTGCTACATATTGAGGAGCATAAAAAACAGAATGAGTAACTTCGCTTACTACCAATTTTTCTAATTTAACATTGTCTCCGCTTTCTAAAGTTGTGTTTGTTTTTGTAACTTCGATTGTATCTTTTGCGATAATTGCAACAATTACAACCAAGATTATCGCAAATACAGATGCTAAAGTATAAAATAATCTTCTCATAAAAACCTCCTAAATTATATGTAAGTGCCACATGAGGTAGCACTTTTAATATATAAGTATGCAATTTATTTAGTTTTGTGCAAAATGAATCTCAAAATTCCTTTTTCAATCAAAACTACAAATCCATACATTAAAACAGCCATAAGAGCTAGAATTATAACTGATGTCATAACCAAATCGAATTTAAAAACTTGACCACCATAAACAATTAAATATCCAAGACCGGCTTTAGAAACTAAGAATTCACCAGAAATTACACCAACTAGCGAAAGACCAATATTAACTTTCAATGCACTAATAAGTGTTGATATGTTAGAGGGAAATACTATTTTAGAGAATATTTGCCATTTAGAAGCATTAAAAGTTTCTGCCATCTTAATCATATTTTTGTCTGTTCGCGTAAATCCATTTAACATTTCTAAAATTGTAACAATTAGTGAAATAGCAAGTGCCATAGTTATTATAGCTGGCATTCCTGCACCAACCCATACAATTATAATTGGACCTAACGCAACTTTTGGAAGACTGTTTAAAATAACTAAAAAAGGCTCAGCAACTTTAGAGGCAAAATTAGACCACCACAAAAGAGATGCAATTATTGTGCCACATATTGTACCAAGCAAAAAACCTACAATTGTTTCAAGACATGTAACACCAAGATGCATAAGTAAATTGTTAGAAGATAAATTCAAAATTGTATTTAAAACCCTAGATGGTTGGCTAGTTAAAAATCCATCGATAATATTCAAATTTGCAAGCACTTCCCAAATAATGATAAAGCCGACAAGTATAGATATTTGAGTTGTTAAAATTGCAATTTTTCTTTTTCTTTTATTAGCTAAATATTTTTTTCGTTCTTCAGAAACATATTCTTTACGCATTATCGTTCAACTCCTTCCAAATAGTATCAAAATATTTGCTAAATTTACTATCTTCACGACAGTTAAGAGGAGTACGATTTGGTATATCAAAGGTAATATCATGTACATTTTTAAGAATAGCAGGGCGTTTACTAAGAACCACTATTTTATCTGACATACTTATACTTTCAGGAATGTCATGAGTTACCATTATAGCAGTTTTAGCTTCTTGTTTTATAATCTTATACACATCGTTTGTAACAGAAAGCCTTGTTTGATAGTCAAGAGCAGAAAAAGCTTCATCTAAAAGTAGAATGTCTGGTCTAGTTGCAAGAGTTCTGATAAGTGCTACTCTTTGTTTCATTCCACCAGAAAGTTGGGCAGGATATTTGTTTATAAAGTCGGCAAGCCCATAGGTGTTTAGCAAATTTAAAGCATAGCCTTTTGTCTCACTAGTAAGCATATTTTTTATTTCAAGTCCGAAACAAACATTATCTAAAATACTACGCCATTCCAGCAAATAATCTTTTTGAAGCATATACCCAATGTTTGCTTTTTTCCCTGTTATATCTTCTTTATCTAAAAATATTTTTCCGTGAAGATGGAGTATCTAACCCTGCTATAATAGAAAGTAGAGTAGATTTTCCACAACCACTCGGACCAACAATACTTACAAAATCGCCCTTATTAAAGTCATAGCTAAAATCTTTTATTGCTAAAACCTCACCGTTATCATCTTGATAAACTTTGCTAACATTTTGTATTGATAACACAGATTTCATTTAATCACCTCATTTAATAAGTGTTTTCTATATATAATATACAAGTTTAATAAAATTGGTGTAATGTATGTACAACAAAATACATAAGATAAAATAGAAAAATGCTAAATGTCTTGGAGGTAGAAGAATGAAGAAATTTATTGGCTTGGTTTTAATGATAGGAATTCTTTTTTCGAATGTATATGCTTTTTATGATGATACTGTAGAAGAAAATGATGTGGAATTACTTGAAACTGTTTCTAGTAGCAATATGGTACTAAACTCAAAGAATGCTATATTGTATGACAAGACATATGGCGAGATTTTATATGAAAAAGACGCCTATGCTAAAGTACCTAATGCTTCAACAACAAAAATATTGACGGCCATAGTAGCTTATGAAAATGGAAATTTAGATGATATTGTCACGGTTAGTAAGACTGCGGCAAGTATTGGGGGCTCAGGAATAAATTTGCGTTCAGGAGACAAAGTAACACTTAGAGATTTAATAAAAGGACTACTTATACATTCTGGAAATGACGCAGCAATAGCTATAGCAGAACATGTTGGACGGAAGCGTTCAAAATTTTTGTGAGATGATGAATGAAAAGACAAAAGAAATTGGGCTTAAAAATACACATTTTACAACACCACATGGTTTAGATGCCGAAAATCATTATTCTAGTGCATATGATTTAGCAAAATTAGCTGAATACTTACTAAATATAGAATATTTGGCGAACAGTGTAAAAGAAAGAAGTGTAAATATAAAAGTTAATGAAAATACAAAAATATTAGGCACAACAAATGAAATGCTATCTTTTTATGAAGGGGCCAACGGGGTGAAAACAGGTTTTACAGGAAATGCAGGCAGATGCTTAGTTGCATCAGCAACTAGAAATGGAAGAACACTAATTTCGGTTGCTCTTGGATGTGGAAATAAGAAGCAAAGAACAGAAGATAGTGTAAAATTATTAAATTATGGCTTTGAGAATTTTGAGGTAGTTGATATTTGCGAAAATATGCGAAAAGAATTTAATATTTCTGTTGAAAAAGGAAGATTTAGAAATTATAAAATGGTTATTACAGGCAGAGAGAAAGCTGTAGTTAATAAAAATGAGGTTAAAAATGTCACTTATAAATATGATTTAGAGAGTAAACTTGTGGCACCAGTGAAAAAGGGAGAAAAGGTTGGAAATATAGAGGTATATGTTAAGGAAAAAAGAATAAGAAATTTTGTGATATCTATGCCTGAAAACATAGAAAAGAAAGGAATTGCAGACTATTTAAGTGATTTTCTTCATATAAATGTAAAAAAATATGAAATTCGACTATAAAGGCTGATTTTTTCTTGATATTTTATCTAATGTGTAGTATTATATTTATGTGCAATTGTCTGAAAAAACATTAGACAAATAAGGAGGAAATATGAGAAAAATAATAATATTAATGCTTACATTAGTCTCTTTAATGGGAATACCATATGGCTCAATTTGTGCTGCTAATTCTACATTAGATGATACTAATTTTGAAGAAAATGTCACAAATGAAGACAATAATAGCAACAATGATGAAGAAGAAATGAGTCCTGCAGGAGATGAAATTGTAGGTGCCGTATCTAAGAAAGATAGAAGAATATCAGAACTATCGGATAAATACAATAATAAAAATCTTGGAAAAGTGGCATATTATTTAGAAGTTGTTAGATTTTATAGCACACCAATTTTCTTTATAATCTTAACAATAGGTGCATTCAACTTCTTTATTATAGGTAACAAGAAATTGGACAAGAAAGAACAAGGATTTGGATGGATAACAGCATGTATTATAGGATGGGTGTTTTTCCAATGCATACCGTTGGCATTTGCACTTTTTACACTATAAGTTAGTTATTTTGTGCGAGTTACAAGTGTCTTTTTTTAGACAAGAGAAAGTAAAAGATGTTTAAGTTGTAAGGATTGTTTAATAATTTAACAGGAAGGTGATATAATGAAAGTGCTTTTTGCAGTAGGTAACGATCAATGGGCTAAAACGACTAGCGAGAGGTATTATGAAAAATATGGAGAAACACTGGAGTATAAGAATGTTTTTTACTTCAAAGCACTTATAGAGGAAGTTAGGCGTGATAAAACGTATGACAGAATCGTTATTCATGAAGATTTAGAACAATATAGAGCAAAAGATATAGAACAGTTAGATAGAAAATTATATTCTTGCATTGATACAATAACTGATGAGATTCAGGATTCCGAAATAATATATATATGCTCGGATAGAAGAACCAAAGATGATAAGTTTATAATGAGATTATATAATTTGGGAATATATAATTTGTTAATAGGTGATGATAGAAATATAAATCCGTTATGTGACATTATAAAGAAGCCTAAAACAAAGCGTGAGGCTAAAGAATATTTGAATATAAACTCAAGTTCAATAGGCGAGACCGGTAGTATAATGCGCGATGATGAAGTTGATGAAACTCAAATGATGAATATATTGAATTATTATGAGAAGATAAAGAATCAGCCAGAAAAGTATGTTGCAACATTTGAACAGATTTCTGAGCAATATAGCAGAGCACAATTAAAAGTAATAGTTTCTTTATTGCCTAATGATGTTAAGGAAAAAATATATGCGGAACCTAAGTTTAGATTTTTATTCGGAGATATGCAGACAACCAATAAAAATGAAGAGAATACTCCGATAGAAAAGGTTTCATCATTGAAAAATGAAAAGAAGTACACCAAAGGAATAATGGATATCTTTAGAGGAAAATTTAAATCTAGAGATGGAAAAGAAATGAAGAAAGCTAAACAACAAATTGAAAGTCAAAAGGAATCCGGAAATAAAATAGATAATCAACAAGAATTAGCTGAAAAAGCGAGAAGAGAGGCAGAAGCTAGAGAACAACAAGAGTTAGCTGAAAAAGCGAAAAGAGAGGCAGAAGCTAGAGAACAACAAGAATTAGCTGAAAAGACGAGAGAAAATGAAGCAAACAGAAAAAATAGTCAACAAATTTCGGATGATGTAGATGTAATCGTTGATAAGGCACCATCTATGGCAAACGAGCCGAAAGTAGAGCAAGAAATGGCAGAACGAAGGGCAAGAGAGGAGATTTTAGCAAGACAACAAAGGGCTGAACAAGAAATAGCAGAGCGAAGAGCTAAGGAAGAAGCATTAAAGAGACAACAAACGGAACAAAAAGAAAATGTGAATAGAATAGATGCTAATGTTATTTCAGCAAATCAAGAAAGCGAAGAAGAAAAGAGAGTCAGGGAAGAAAGAGAAAAGCTAGCAAAAGAGCAAGAAAGAATAAGAAAAGAACAAGCAGAATTAGAAGAAGAAAGAAAAAAGTTAAGAGAAGCACAAGCCAAAATTGCACAAGAGAAAAATCAAATTGAAAGTGTAGAAATACCCAAACAAGTGCAAACTTATGAGGCGGTGCCGGTTGTTATGCATGACTATAAAAAGATGGTTGTTTTTGTTGGCGCAAATAAGGCTGGAACAACATTTATGGTAAATGCAGTGGCAAACCAGTTATCAAATAGCAAAATATCGACAGCTATATTAGATATGACAAAAGATAAAGGTATGTATTATATCTATAATCAAGGCGACAAAACTCTTAGAAAAATAGCAAGTGAATGCATGCAAAACTTATCATCAGGTGAAGATACGTATATGCCAGTTTCGAGATATTTAAAAGTATATACTACGGTACCAGGTTCTGTTGCTGATTCAAGAAGAGGATATAAACACAAATCTATAATAGACATAGTGAAAAACAATAGTAATATAGCAATTGTTGATGCTGATTTTACAACGCCGATAGACTATTTTGAACAGGCAAGCGAAATATATGTTGTTCAAGATATGGATATATTAAAAATGCAAGAAACAACGTCTTTCTTGAGAGAAATGAAAAATAGAAATATGGATATGAAAAAGGTTAAAATCATAATTAATAAATATGTTAAATCGATTTTAACACCTAGGAAGATTATTGAAGGAATTTCATATTACAAAGACCCAGAGATGACATTTACAGATGTTTTACTAAATAATAAAGTTTCATATTCAGTTGTTCCGTATAACGTCAACAATTATGTTAAATATATAGAAGCTTTATGCAGAGAAAATATGAACTTCAAGGGATATACGGCAGATTTCTTACAAACAATTGATGAGATTGCAGAACAAGTATATCCAAGAAATGGACTAGCTAAGAAAAAAAGTGGATTCTTTAGGTAAAAGTTTAAGGAGGAATAAAAATGGATTCTGAAAATACAATTTTTTTTAAAGTTGAAAAAGAGAAAAAAAGTA
>JABLTK010074899.1_pt1 | contig 15227 bp, 28 predicted proteins | sample 7160131 | NCBI WGS metagenome assembly JABLTK01 (sample SAMN14651221, study PRJNA627086) | human gut metagenome | isolation source: feces | host: Homo sapiens
ACTTGCCTTTTCTTTTCATCAAATTCAACTGTTGGCAGAAATCCTGATTCAGAATGAGTATTCAAACCAGAGCAACCAAGTTTGGATATGGAGTCTTCACTGTATGCTTTGATCCTGATTAGGATGATGTTTAGTCTATTTGGATGGGACTCAAAGAGAGAGGCCTCCGAGGTGTTCTTAAACAGCTCAGTGCCATGGGAGAGATCAAACTTGGTACACTGAAAGGCCAAGATGAGCATGGAAACATGTACTACGAAGGATTGAACTACCAGTTCGGTGAGCCTTTCTGAATCTTCTTTTATGGTTTTAGGGCGACACCGATGGGTGGAGTATGCTGGATGGAATTGGAGATTCGATTACAACCAAGTTGCTCCTCAGTGGCTTGGCTGGCTTGCTAGCTTGTACGATGAAGTTCCTTCGGAGGTACCTACGAGGAATGGATATGAGAAATAGCAAAATGTTCTGTTGCAGAAGAGATGCGAGGAGATCCTAGATAAGACAACCCTACACAACTCTTCGAATCCCTACAAGACGAACGTTGGTGGAGTCATTGCTCCTCATGAGGAAAACCTTACCCGTACTCAATTGGTTGCGAGTTCAACAAATAGAGATGAGATGGCGTTCGTATAAGAGATGGGGATTCAAGGATCCTCAGAAGCAGGATCAGTACTGGATTCAACCTCAGCATCCTCTTTACATGGAAAGTGCTAGGAAGATTGAGCCAGATGTTCAGGCTTGGGTTCCCCACCGTGATTAATGAAATTATGTTACAGTACATTGTTTGTTGAATGGAAGTGATTCTTCTCTGAAGTGTGGTTGTCGCCGTTGTATCGTCCTTCCTCCAACAAACAAACATAACTACCAAATACTCCAATGGCTTCTTCCACAACCCAAGGAGGAAGAGGGAACCACTGACTTAGGAAGTTACAACAATCGGAGTCGTGACACTTCTGAAAGAACCCTCCTCGTCCCAAATCCACAATGAAATAAATATGATTGCTTTTGTGTTGTCGATTCTTATTCAAACACCATCGATTACCACCAATATCCAATCGTAGTTTCTTTCCTCCAGACTTACTTTCATAACAACACCAACTTCGAACAAAACCTCCTGATGCATGACTAATGATCTCCCAACTAGACAATATGAATTGTGCCAAAGAAGGAAGAGGAAATTGACTGGAATGAGAGGTTCTTTTTACAGGTTGAGGAGAACGAATTGGAATTACAGTTCCCTTAAAATACAGTAGACGGAAACGAGATTTATAGAAAGAGTACTCTTCAAATAAATCAGTTTATAGACTCCGACCCGTCACCAATGTAAATGGGAGGAATAATTGCCATTCGTCAAATGAGAAAGCTGTATTGAATGGAGTTTTGCTATTATCGTGACTATGTTTGGAAGACTTCAGTAATCGCATAGCTCGATTCTTTGTGTATCTACATTTCATACACATCAGTTCTCTTACACAGCCATATCTGCTATAAAGCATTCTTTGGATTCAGTTTTGACAAATAATGCCGAGAATTCACTTGAAGGAGTCTGCTGAAGAGAAGCTACAGCCCACTGCATAAAACGGCCTAAATGGATGTTATTCCGAAAAAGGATCCGATTTTTGTTCAATACAACATGACAACTAAACTTGTCTTTATTGTCACTAAAGATACAGGAATAGTCTTCAGGTGACACCTGAATTCCATAGATATAAAATAAACAATAAGAAATGAATCGCAACAGTAATCGAAGGAGTGTAATTCCCTCCTTTCCAGAATTCAATTCATAAACATACTAGATGGAAATACAAAAGAATGATTACCTCTACATCCATATAAAGCTTACAAGGACAGTTCTCACGTATTATTTCGTAACAATGACGCAAAGGATTGTGTTCGTAAGGACTGTTCTCATATTCCCAACGAAACTCTTCTTCAGAGAGAGCTAAGAATTGGCGACGTTTGTCAGAAATACGTTCATAAGAGAATAACTACATATGAAGCTTCTATTGAGAATAGACTTTGATATCATGATCATATGTTCGATAATGTTCTATAAAATTGATAGCTTGTTGTTGAGTTGGAAAAGAACGTTGGATGAGGCAAGATTCTAGCATTCAACGATGTGATTACCAATACTTGATAGAACCCCCGAGGGAACCGCATCTTGGGATAGGTCGATTTGAGACTGGATAAACTTAGTGAAGTTGGTTGGTGGAGGTCCTTTATCACTTTCCCACAAATGCTTGATTCGTTTCCATTTCAGACCATTGAAGAGTTGCTGTCGTTTCAATCTAAAAGTAAAAATAAATCAGATTCAAAACGCAGAAAGACTTTCGAGTGAATTGTGAAGAACAAAGTCTACAGAAAACCAAATCAGTGAACTATACAGGATGTAACGGGATTGATTAAACGAAAGAAATAATGTAATTGGTCAGCTAATGCTTTACCCTTGTTCACAGGAAATTGAAATGTCAATTTAACTTCGGTATCATTCTTAACATGGAATTTTAGAATTAGAAAACTAGAAATAATTGACACCTTGAACCCTTACAAGGATAGTACTACATTGGAGAGATGCAAATAGGAAATTCTGTTATAATGAATGACAAGAAGACTTTTTGTTTCCGGTTTTCGAAGAATGAAACGCAAGAGACCATCTGTGATATCCACAGAAATGTAAATAAGTTCACATCGAAAGACACACAAACTCGCCTCTACTGTCACTTGCGCTTGGATAAACCCCATAAAAATGAACGATTATGTCCAGCCATTTGAGCGCGAACGCCTATTTTATGTTAAAAGGTTGTAGCCTCACAACGCAATCTCACCACAGGAAGGAAACTACCAGAGCATTGATGAATAGTAGTTTCGAGATCCATTAGGATATTACCCATTGTATTGAATTACGTATTCAAAGAAATAGCAATTTCAACAACAGAAGAATGTTCACCCGTGTGATGAATTGGCCGAGAATCGGCAGGTGCATTCACCATCTTCCAAAGATGATATCCATGGGGTTGAATTTGCCCAATGTTGTGGATAGAACAACATTCCACCCTGCTTCCTTTTTTCGAACATTTTCTAGTATCAACCCTCTGAGTGATTCGTTGTCTTTGGATTTGAGTCTTATTCTGTAGCAGCATTGATGGAAAGCCCAAGTTCATCCTCGAAGACGAGTACTTGAAAAAGGCAAAGGTCAATGATCTTCTACTAGTAGTCGAACGTCAAGGAGAATCCTTTTCGTATGAAGAAGTCAGATTGGTTCCAACAGATCTTATTTCTAGTTGTCCACGCTTATAGACACAATTCTCTCCAAAAGCTCAAAGAATGGAAAGAAAGCCGTAAATGAAGTGGATAGAAGTGATCGATTAGGACATGGAGAAACTCCTTGTCAATCTTAATAAGAAACACAAGTTAGATGTCCTGCGCAATGTATACAAGAAAGTGTATTCTGTGGATGTAAGCATTTTCATTTCCATTGATATGGAATAGCCTAAGTTAGTGGCCAACTATCGAGTCACAGAAGCCATTGCTCGGTATTGTATGCTCGAACATGATGAAGAGTTGTTTCAAATTGTGCTTCCTAATGTCGAAGCTATTCGTTCTCTCACACCCTATTCTCATGGTAACAATAGTAAGGGGTACTAACACATAGGTTTGTATATTCGATTCATTGCCACACTGAGTGACATAAATCAAGCACTTGATGACTATGCGAAGCTTCCTCCAGACTATATTCAACGCAATCCTTCAGTAACGGCAGAATTGGTGACTGGTTGTTACAATGGAGGTCACTATGCAGAACTCATCAATCTTGTTGATTTTTTAAATGAACTAGATACAATCCAGCATTTGGACGATGTCAATTACGCTCGGGTGATCACAGAATTAATCAAAGCGAAGACTAAACTGGGTTATATTGATGATGCAGTCTCTCTTATTGATGACGCTTTCGAAAAGAAGGTTCTATTTCTACCACTTGCCTATTCCGAAATCATTACTGTTTGTGTGTCAAGAAGCTTTGACTTCTAGAATATTGAGACTAGTGATCATTGGAAGAATCAAAACAACGAATCTGAAGCTATAGTTTCTCAATATAATCAAGCGGTGAATGTGCTTCGTAAGTTCCAGTCACGTTTTGGGAACGAATCTTCTGTTCTCAGTGTTTCTGTTAAATTAAATGACACTAAAACTGAATTGAGTAGGAAATGGAGTTGTCATGTTAAGTAGGTATCAATGCTGGTAGTCTCTCCTTACCAGTATTAAAAGTGAATATTGTGGATATTTGTGGTCGATTATCTTCCTTTTCGGAGACACTCCAAAGTGTTGTCATTTATCCTGGAACCTTTGAGTCGGAAGTTCGGCAGATGCTTCAGTTCCTCTTTCCAGATGTGAGGTGTGCTGATGACAAAGTAGGGGAGAAGAGAAGAAGTGAGTTGTAGAAGGGTTGCATCTGTTTGGATTCTTCTGGAATCTCAAATCATTACAGGGATTGTTTGCTCGTTTTATTTCCTGTTTCTTTTATAGCAAACCGACTGTAGTATCATTGATTTCTCTCTTTATTATATAATTGGTTTCATCCATCCAGAAATTGAGTTGTGAATGAGCCAACATACAAATCAGATTGCTCAGTACAAGGATGCACTGAAATTGTTAAAGAAGAAATGTCAGGCACAGGAAACGCAAATGAACGGTACGAAAATGAGATTAATACAATAACTGATAGAGATAAAGAAGGAGTGTGAGAAATCGCACCAACTTCTACTTGACTTCTTGGAATTTGTCTCAAATCCATTTTCAGGTAGAAATAAACTCTGGAAAGATGATCATCTAGAGGAGAATCCACAACCCGAACTGAGTCTAGATTCTTTGAAGCAATGGTGGATTGGCATTGTGGGGTTTGGGAATAGTACTTAATAGACCTAGAACGCAAGTGGAATCAAAGTGGAGAATGGAGGAAGTCAACAAGTAGACCCAAAGGTTAGCGAAATGGAATCTAAATTAAAGGAGATGGAGTACGAGAAGAATAATATCGAATATACGTTGAGTCGTCGTCAGGATGAGTATATGCAATTGAATGAAACATTACTGAAGACTAAAGAGGAATTAGAGCAACAAACAAAGGACTATGAGTCCGTAGTTACCAGATCTCGTCAACAGGACTCAGAATTACAGTCTATTCGCAGTACGCTTCTTACAACGTTTACCAGTCTCTCAGAACTACTTTCGGCTCCTGATGATGCAGTAGATACAGCCAAGACAGCAATTGATCAATCTGTCTCTATTCTCTTTCCCACTGCAGAATCTGCTTCTTCTCTACACTCTTTGATGGAAAGTCTCCTCTTAACTCGCTCTGCAAAGCAAGGATCTCAACAGTTTGCTGATTCGACACAGAAACTGTCAGAAGCACAAGAATCACACATCAGACAACTAGAAGCAGAGGCAGCAACTGCCCAGAGTGAACTTGAAGAATTAAGGCAAAAAGTGGCTACACTGGAATCAGAAGGAGTAGACGAACAAGTGGAGGAATTAGAACAAACAAATGAGAATTTGCGTCGTGCGTTGCGAGGAGCAAAGGAGAATATGGAGCAAGTAATGCAGCGTCGCCAAGAGCTTGAGGAGGAAGTGGTGCGTCTACAGAATGAGTTGGTGAATGTTCAGCACACAAGTAATGAAGTGGTACAGCAAGCACTCACAGCGAGTGAAGCAAATGCGAAGGAATTAGAGGAGAAGTTAAGTCTGAAGGAGAAGACTCTCGCTGAGAAAGAAGAGGAGATACGTGAGATTCGAGCATCATGGGAGTCTTCAGTAGGTCAGTATGAGCAAGAATTAGCAGTGTTGAGAGCGAGGAAGGTGGCAGTGGAACAGCAGGTCTCAGTGAGTGAGAGGTTCTTGGAGGATCAGACACGATTGCATCGAGAGGAGTTAGCAAAGGTCCAGGATGCTTTGCAGAAGGTTCAGGAAGAGAACCAGGATCTGAAGTGTCAGGTGTTGGAACGAGAAGCAGAATTAGAATCGGCTCAAGTGACTGGAGAGGAGGTCCATGAGCAGCTACAAACGACTGTAACATCATTGAAAGAACAGCTTCGAGTAATGCAACAGAGGCTTACTAGTCAACAGTCAAGTGTGACAAGTGCCAAAAAGAAGGAAACAGAATTGGAGAAGACAATGACAGAACGATTGAATGCATCGATCCGTGAGATGGAAGAGAAAGATCGAGAAATCATTCGACAGCAGCAGAAGACTTATGAAGAAGAATTGAAACGAGTCAGAGATCAAATGTCATCACTAACACATCAGCTAGAGGAAGAGAGAAAAGGCAATAAGAAGATGAGAGAAACAGTTACTCAGTTGAATGAATTGTTTGAATCACAAGATCGTCAGATCGAGATTTTGAAGAGTGATGTAAGAAATGAATAAGAGTCTAAGATTAAGGTTACAATGAGAGATAGTGAGTTACTGGCAGGAAAAGAACAGATCAAGAAGTTGTCAATGTTGTTAAGTAGTAAACTTTCATCTCAGTAAGATGTTTGAGAACAAACAGGATAGTTTTCAACTTCCATAGCACTTGGACTATCCTTCTTTAGTAGATCCTTCACATAACCGAAGGTGTAGTTAAATGTTGCATTATCAATGGCATCTACAATAATGTCCACCAATTCTGGATTTGTCTAATCATTACAATGGAAATCCAAATTCACTTTATCAAGACATGATTCACAACGGTCATTCAGAGTCTCAATAACCTTTGCAAGGTCTTGAGGGGTAAGACGGAACAAATCATCCACAAACTCCCTCTTCGTGGCAACACTTGGTTCTCTACAGTTCACATCCAATATCTTGTTAGTACTGCATGTCGGCGGGAACTACATATTACGAAATAAACAAAACCAAACTTAATGACTGGACACTACTGAATTTCTCTTCGAAAACATCAGAAAGCTTCTTTCCAACTGCATAAATCTCAGCTCCTTCTTGGTTGTATGTGCAACAGTTACGCCAAATCAAACGCATATCATAAGCAAACTCAAATATATCCTTATACTCTCCTGCTGTCATCTTCTTCTATCTCCATCACAACAATCAAACCATCTCTCACATTCACAGTTCCTAAATCCATTGGTTGCTTAATGATTCTCGGATAGTCGTCCAAACCCCATTCTTTCCAAGGCACTGGCTCTAGAAATGGTTCTAGATATTACCGTCATCCCATAAAACCGATGTACCGGATTCTGGCATCTGCAGAAACTCTGCGATAATGCCCTTGCACATTTCCATGGGATTACTCGTGTCCATAGCGTTGTATGAATTGAAAAAGATGAATGGCGAGATTTTCTGGAATGACAGAAAACTTCTCTATTTATCGTATTCAAGTTCTCATTTAATAACCATGGGTAGGCGATTTTATAAATCTCATTATGATCAATAGATCCTCGACAGGCTGCCGATACAAAGGATTTGACCTGGTAGGTCACTGGGAAGGAGTTTGATAATGACGTAGTAAGGATTATTATTTCGATTCTTATGCTCATTTTGGTATTCATGAGGTTTCATTTCTGCAATTGGAATAAAGAATAGGAGATGTTGAAGGATCAAGTCAGAACGCTTTCTTATCGTAATGCAATTATGAACAATCGTGATCTGTTCAAGGATAAGATCGTGTTGGAAGTGGGTGCAGGAACTGGAATCATGTGTATGTTTGCTGCACAAGCAGGAGCCAAGTAGTTACAAGAGTATGAAATAATGTATAGGCACGTTTACGGTATTGAATGTAGCGCCATCAGCAAACAAGCTGTTGAGATTGTGAAAGAGAATCATTTAGAGGTACGAAATGATGAATGAGACTCCTTTTAAGAATGTAATTACCATTATTCAAGGAAAAGTGGAAGAAGTCGAACTACCTGTGCCTGAAGTGGACATTCTGATTTCTGAATGGATGGGCTATTTTCTGTTTTATGAGTCCATGTTAGATACTGTGATCTTTGCTCGTGATAAGTGGTTGGTAGACATGAGTGATGAGAATCATTCCTAGAAGAAGGGAGGACTGATATTCCCAGATCGAGCAAAGCTGATGATGGTTGGAATCGAAGATGAAGATTATCGTCACCGTACAATTGATTGTGATGATTGATGTAATTGAGTCATTTTAAGTTTGGGATAATGTTTACGGATTCAAGATGAATACGATCAAAGAGATTGCTTTGTTTGAACCATTGGTAGACGTAGTGCCGGATACTCAACAAATCACAGATGAATGCTGTATTTTTGTAAGAATACGAAATTCCCGTGATTCTTAGGATCTTGATATCAATACAGTGAAGAAGGAGGATCTCAACTTCATTACACCAATTACACTGAAGGCTCAATATTCGGAGTATTTGCATGCTTTGGTTGGGTATTTTAAGATCTTCTTCCCTGGAAAGGAAGTGAGTTTTTCAACGGGTCCAAGTGATCGAGAAACGCATTGGAAGCAAACTGTGTTTTATCTTCGTGATAAGCTTTGGATGTGTTGTGATGATGTGCTTTCAGGGACAATTTCTTGTTCAAAAGTGAAAGAGAATCCTCGTGATTTGGATATTCATTTACAATTAACACTTCATCAAAAAGGGCATGAGATTCAGGTCGATCAAAGTTATCGTATTCGATATCCTGTTTGTTAAGAGATCATGGATGGGTTATTTGAGAATATTGAATCTAAATACAATGAATACTAACAAACATATCAATCACATACAGTCCATTCATCCTTCACTACCACTTCCACTCCTTTATGACGATACTGAAGGATTTCCTCAGGATCATTCCATTTTGGACTCACGGGAATTAACCAATTCCATTCAAACACACCCTTTCCTCCAAACACTTCTTGCAAGCCCTGATGGGATGAACTCGAAACCTTAATTCCTTTCAATGCATCAATTCCTATCACTCATTGAGAGAATACGATAATACCCGTAACTCCTGATCGAACAACACCTATGATGTCCACAAACATCACCGATGTAAACATCATGAAAAAGAATCCAAATAGCACAAATACAGCTCCAGACATCATCAGAAAATTACTCTCCTCAATCACCATCATGCGATGAACGTAAAAAGAAAGAATTAGAATTACAGCAAGAGTACAATAAAGGAAGGTATATATCAGAAAGAGAATAAAGAACTTCATAGTAGCGATTCCTACACAATTGTTGACCCATCTACTTCAAAAACCAAGGATGGATCCTACGGACAGTGATGATCCATCTTGACAATACATCGACCACATTCACTACAGTGGTGAGCTCGTGGGGGCTTGAAGCAATTACATTTCGTACACATACTCAACTTTTCATCCTCTGTAGCTGTTGCCAAAGGAATTGCATCACTTGGAACACAACCAGGATCACTTGTCATACCTATTACTCACAACGAACAAAATAGACAACAAATGATATGAGACCATTGTGATAAAATAGCCAAAAGTTCAAAAACGATGAGAAGTAGAACCCGAATCCAAACTCGTTCAAATATCCGATGAATCAGAAATCCCTATATTATACTAAATCAGTTGAACTACAGCAATCAGTACATTCGAATATATAAAGAGGACATGAATGACAATACAAGTTGTAATTCCGGAGAAACTCCAATTCCATAATAATATAAATGAGACGGATCCAGAAAAGTAGGAATACATATCCAATAGTATGAAACAGGATTCATGAGTTGATGCACGAAGCTGAAAGCCGATTAAAGTTCATGAAGATGATTACACCGCGTCAGACATCAGAGAAAGCCGAAAATAAGGTCTATAGGTCCAATAGGTTGATGGTAGTGATTTGTAGAGTTAACGAAAAGGGAGAATTGGTAGAGGGTCATGGGGATTATGCAAATGAGTAAGACCAGGAGGAGGTCTCCATTCTAGTGCTCGCCTCTCTCATTTCGGAATGACAACGGACGAGATGCGGTTTATCAACGAGCAACAATTACGACGAATGTCGTTCCTTCCCTATAAGAAGCGAATTTAAAGAGAGGTTGTTTGTTTCTGTTTGTTTTGCACCAAATATGGTAAATTGAGTGAATCAGAAAGAATAAACGTTGGGGAGAAAACTATGGAGACAGGAAGTCTTGATAATCAAAAAGCCAAGATCACTGGACATGTGCATTCCATCGCATCATCAGTAGATACCTTTCGAACACTCGGTTAACCCAATTTCTGTGATTAATTGTAACAATATCGGGAATGAGTGATGTTTTCTCTATTAATGGTACAATTTACCACATGTTTGATAATCTTAGACATGAAGCTCAGTAATGGTGAATTGGAAAAGAGTTCTTCAATGGAAGGAGTCGATACAACCTCTGGGTCGACAGCGAAGCTTCGACCCTTTGGGGAGTCGTTTTTTGTTTGCAACCTGTTATGTGTAGAGGCTCGATGTCTGATAATGGACTCCAGCATGGAAGAAGTGATACATCGTATTTGGGGAGTGAGTTGGGCTTCACAGATGTTTTGGGAGGGTACTCGATCGGATCCTTTAATGACACTGCCCAGGGAACTACGGATGGAGATGCATATTACGGTTCTGTAATTGCCTCTCTCTATGTCTTAGTAGTAGATGCTTCCTCGCACGTATCCTTCATATGCCCAAACCCAACGTGGTTCCTCTCTTTCTCCTTTTGCAAATACCGGAGGTGAGGAGAATCAACTGTATTCCCGTCATTCCTTAGGAGGGGTCTTTGGATATGGAGAAAGTACGATGGAGCCATGTATGTTATATTCATTGAATTGTTATGCAGATTCTCGTAGTGATCTCGCATTAACCAATCTTCAGGATGTAATGGAGAACGATCTCTTCGGGAGCTCAACCCAACCTCTTCCTCCCTCATCGAGTACTTCGTTGAATCCTGGATCCAACTCCAGTCTTTCTGGTTCGCTCTTGGGTTCTAACTCGTCTCTTTTTAACCAGAGTAACGAGTCGCTTAATGGATTCTCGTCGATCATGCGTAAGGATCTCTCACCTACGCTTACAGGTCTCTCGCGTCTCAATCCTACCAGCAATGGGTTCATTCTCGGATCGTTTGATACAGACGATTATGGAACTTGTATCCCTGTATCTCACTGTTGAGTTATTAGATCCACATTCGTTGACGCCTCAAGCTGGACGTACTTCGTTTACTCCAGGACCTGCTCTGTATATGAACGATTATATCTCTGATTCGGGTTATTCGCCTCGTCCTCAGCTCTCTCCTATCACCTCACCTTATCCTGAACCCGAGTTATCACCTCGTCGTTTATATTCGTCGCAGTCCTCGCGTCTCATGAACCCGTACAGTTGGTGTGGATGGATCATTTGTAGGTCAGAATCCACTCGTATTCAGCGTACACTCTCTACAATTACTCCAAGCTCATCTCTTGGGGCTTCAATTCCTGCCACTTCAAGTCTAGAGATCCCAATGGGATATCATAGTCAACAGTCCTTTAAGCGCAAAGAAAGTATGAAGAGTGCGGCTTGGCAGAACGGTGATATTGAGAGTTATCGAGGCCATATTAAGGAAATGTCTCGAGATCATAATGGATGTCGTGCCTTGCAGCAGAGTCTGGACAATTGTCCCGAGAAGGTGGTGAGTATGATCTATGATGAGGTTGGTAACGAGCTCACAGATTTAATGATGGACTCCTTTGGAAATTACCTCTTCCAAAAGCTCCTGGATGTTAGTTCACCGGAACAACGTCGTGAAGTGGTATGTTTTGAGAAAATGAAGTTAGTTCTAGCTTAAGAAAGTGAAGAGTCGCATTGTTGATGCTTCGTACAATGTTCATGGAACTCGTAGTGTTCAGCGTCTCATTCAAGTCTGTAATGAACCTGATATGGTTCAAGATATCATGGATGCATTGCGTGGTCATATTGCTGCTTTGAGCTCTCATTCTAATGGCAACCATGTCATTCAACGTTGTCTCCAACATATGCCTGAGGAGTATCGTGTTTATGTCTTTGAGGAAGTTGTTAAGAGTTGTGTTGAGGTAGGCATAGAGAGGGTGTTTCATCTAGATTTCAACTCATCGTCATGGATGTTGCGTGGTTCAACGTTGTTTGGATTCAGCTCCAAAGAAGTATCATGACATGTTGCTCGATGCAATTGTGGATCATTCAGTGGATCTCATTTGTAATCCATTTGGAAACTATGTGATTCAAGTACGTGTGAAGCAGATGAGTAAGATTATAGTATCTGATTGAGCATGGTGAGGCAAGTGAGTCGGAACGAATCACCCGATGTGTCTTAGGAAAAGTCGCTAATCTCTCCTGTCAGAAGTATAGCTCGAATGTGATTGAGAAGATTCTGGTGTGTGCAACACCATCTGTTCGTGGTGAGATTGTGGATGAGATTGCAACATCTCCGGATCTCCATAATCTGCTTCATGACAAGGTAGGATCCATGGAACTCGTTGATACCTAGTTCGCCAATTATGTGATTCAGAAGGCACTGAAGTTGGGCAATGATGAGCAACGACAGCAATTGTTGAAGGCAATTCGTCCTTATGAAGAAGAATTGAGCAAAAGTACGGGAGGAAGACATATCTTGAGTCAGTTGAATGAAATCTCAACCCCAAATTCCCAGAACTGGAGTAGGATGTAGGGTTTACAGCATCTTGATACCATACTGTACTATGTTGAATGTATCATTTTTCACTTCGTCTGTTAGTCTTTATGATTTTCTGTCAATTGAGGGAAAGATACGCCAGTGGGATTGTATATTAGCTTCATTTTCTATTGTTTGTTCTTAGAGAGCCCATATTTATTAGGGACAAGAGTTATCCAATTTAAGATAAAGATACAGGAACCAAAACAGGAATTGGGCCAGCCCCGATTATATTCATTCACCACTACCTCATTCTCTTTTGGGTAGAATTCGTTTGTGGATTAGCGGTCATATAATATGGTATGTTTGGAAATCGTGTGGATGAGCTCTCTGAGCAAGAAGGAAGAGAATGGATGGACTGTGTGTGACATTCTTAGAACAAGCTGTCTTACCGTTCTCTAGGTTTTCACTCGTTTTGTTGAGGTTGGACGCGTCGCCTACATTAACTACGGACCTGACTTCGGTAAGCTTTGCACCATTGTCGATATTATCGACGGAAAGAGAGTATTTGTTCATTAGGTGTGTTCTAATGATTAGGTTCTGATTGATGGACCTACCACTGGTGTTAAGAGACAGCAGATCTCTGTACTTCCTCTTTTGTTTGTCGTTCTCATGAATAGGTTGTCCGTCTGTATCTGACTGACTTTGTGATTCCCCTTCCTCGTGGTGCTGCTACTGAGGCTGTTTCGGAGGCTTTCAAGGCTGGTAGGACTTTGGACCGTTTCTTATAGCTAGGAGAAGTAGAAAACAAGTGGAACGAGACTGCTTGGGCTAAGAAGCTTGCTGCTCGTGCCAAGAAGGCTTCTATGTGCGATTTCTGCCGCTTCAAGGCTAGATATGCTAAGAAGCACTAAATGTGTATGGGATCGGACAAACGAATATTCTTCTGTTTGTTTTAGTCTTTGTAGAGTTTCATTGCATTGGTTGATTTTCTTCGATCCGACTCTGAGACACTTTCAGATCCAATATTTCACATGATTTGAAGTTGGTTAGAAAGAAACCATTTTCAAACCCGATAGCGCCCAATAACTGGCATAATTCTTGAAAAACTCCCAGAAATACAATTCTTCATTTGTTCGTTTATTCTCCTTTTCATATAGTTTATTAACGATGAACAAGCTGAAAGCCAAGTTTGAAGGTGTCATGAAGTCTACAGCTATGTCTGCTCAGCAGATCTATAAGCATAAGTCGTTTAATCTATCAAAGACACAAGAAGATCCAGAGTATGGATTCAATGATATTGGTGATATTGTTTAGGTGGGATGAACCATGCAAGGAATTCCTGAAGATCCATAAGGAAGTTCTGGATCTTGTACTCACGTCGTTTCTCTCTGTTAATTTATAGATCGATGAGGCAAAATCCTTCCAGAAGTCTCTGACCGAACTGTGTAAGTGTATGTCAAAAATAGGAGATATCTTTATGAGTGGAGTCAATGATGGTGATCCGGACCATACAAAGAGGATTGCGAGTGCCTATGACCAGATTGTGAAGTCATGTAGCGAGGAACCACTTCAGAGTGCTTTAACCCGTATTACCGAAGAGATTATTGACAATTTGAATAGAAAGTTGGCCGAAATGAAACCTCTTCTGGTTGTTGTTGTTTCTCTTTCTCATGTCTAGGATGCCATCGAGACACGTAAGAAGTGCAAAATGGACTACGATCACTATTACTTCAAGTTGGAACAAATGCGAAATAAACCCAATACAGATCCTAGCAAGGTTATTCGTGTAGGAGGATTGGATTCGGACTTATGTGTAGAATCAAGACAAATTCCAGGAATGTCAGACAGCACTTACCAGCATCACAGATCGTTTGATTGATAAATTCATTGAATATGAAACGGCTCGTCCAACCTTCCTCGCTTATGAGTTCCAGACTCTTCGTTCTGTTCAGAAGGAGTTCTTCACTGCTCTCTCGCAGAGCATGTCCAAGTTTAAGGTGACGCAACCTCATGAAGGAGAGCCTACAGAACCAATTGTAGCTCCTCTGAAAGGAGGTGTGGTTAGTGAGAGTCGTTCTCAGATGACATCCTCAGGTGCTCAACCTCGTCGTGGTCCTCGTGGCCGACGTGATGATGACGAGGATGAAGATGAAGACGAACCTATGCCTCGTGGTCGTCAGTCAATGAGTGGATCGTTCCGTAGACCAACACCAGGTGCATCTCAATCAACTGGTTTCAACAAGGGACCCAAAAAGAGTCCCTTCGGAAATGCAGCTAGCGATGCACCTGTTCCTGTGGACGATGAGGTACCTCGCTTACCTCCTCGTCGTGCTGCGAAGGGTGTTTATGCTTTGGTTATGTACGATTTCCCAGGTGAAGAAGATGATGAATTGCCGTTGCGTGAAGGACAGAAGGTTCGTGTCACTCGTCAGCATGAAAGTGGATGGTGGACTGGAGAGATTAATGGTAATGTCGGTGTTTTCCCTGCGACATATGTAAAACTTCTGGACTAGTTCCGTTTTTGTTATCTACTTGTTTGTTGACACCCTTGTGCATTATACATTCATTAATAGAAATACTCTGTTTCCTAACAAACAGTCCAAATGAATCAACACAAGACTCTCTCCACACCAACACAAGCATAACTGTAGTTGGCAGAGTCA
>JABLTK010032304.1_pt1 | contig 15224 bp, 13 predicted proteins | sample 7160131 | NCBI WGS metagenome assembly JABLTK01 (sample SAMN14651221, study PRJNA627086) | human gut metagenome | isolation source: feces | host: Homo sapiens
CGCCGCCATGTATTTTGCAGATGGCGTCGCGCAGGATGGCAAGCCGAATCTGCGAAAGTGTGCGGAAGAACATTTGGAACGGCGCATCAACGCGCTGAACGTGCGCCTGTCGATGGGCGCGCTGGATCGAACGGGCGAAGCGCGCGAGCGCGCTGCGATCGCCGCCATACGCGATCTGATGAAACGGGATCCTGAAGAAATGGTGCGCGCCGCGCGGGAAGGGCTGAACGATGCGCAGGCGGCGGATGAACAATGCGCCCTGCAGCTTACGAACGCGCTTTCGTTTGCGGATCGCGCGTTTGCCGATCTGCACGTAAAATGCGTGTTTCTCGCGGAATTGGAGCGCTGTCCCGACGCGGTATCCATACTGCGGCGCAGCGCGGGCGATATGTATGCGAAAATGAAGCGGGAAACCGATCCCGATGCGCGGATGCGCGATCTGAAAGCAAAAATCAGAACAGACGAATAAGAAAGTATATAAAAGCGCCTTGAAAACGCATTCGCGTTTTCAAGGCGCTTTTGTCTGAAAAAAAACATTTCGCAGAACAGCCTGTTTAATCAAATTCAGCGACGAACTCGATGATTCGTAGCTCCTGCCTTCCTCTGATGAAACGCACCGAAGTCCCGGCCTTGCCGGGATTCGGCAGCGCCGCGCTGGAATCCGAAGGATTCGCGCGGGCTGGTCGCGGGCTGCAAGCAGCACGCGACTGCTAAAAGGAAGGTGTCAGCCGAAGGCTGACGGAAGGAGAGATAACGCACCTCTCGATTTTGGAGAAACATATCATACGTTTTCGCGTATGTACGCCGAAAGCATATTGATGATCTTATCGTTTTTACCGCCGCGCGGCACGATCAGATCGGCGTGTTCGCTGTAGCCGCGAATGTATTTTTCATACATGGGCTTTACGGTGTCCAGATATTGATCGCAGATGCTTTCCAGCGCGCGGCCGCGTTCGCGCATATCGCGCTTTACGCGCCGGAGCAGGCATACGTCGATATCCACCTGCACATAGATCTTCAAATCCATCAGATCGCGGATCTCCGGATCGAAGAAGGTATGAATGCCCTCCACGATTACGATGTCCGCCGGTTCAATGATGTTTCCCTGATCGTTGCGCATGTGGCGCGCAAAATCATAATCCTTGGATTTGATCGCCTTGCCGGAGCGCAGCTGAATCAGATCATCCCGCAGGAGCCGATGCTCGAACGCTTCCGGTTCATCGTAATTGATGTGCGTGCGCTCCTCGAACGTCAAATCGGAATGATCCTTATAATAGGAATCCTGTTTGATGATCACACAGCGGCAATCCAGCTTATTTTCCAATTCCTGCGCCAGGGTGGATTTTCCGCTTCCGCTGGCACCGCAAATTCCGATAATGAACATGAACGCGGCCTCCCGTATTGCTTCGTACTCTTGCTGTAATCTGAATCATGATACTATAGGTATCATGATACCATAAATACCGCAAAAGTACAATGCAGAAAAGCCGAAAATATCATTCGGATTGCAGATCGCGCAGAACGCAGTCGATAAATTCCTTGTTCGAAGGGCAGGACGGCATTTTGTACCGCAGCGCGCCGCTGTTGTAAGCCGCGCTGATGGCGGTGCGAATGCTTCGCTCGATGCGAACGGGCGTTGAATTCATGCTCTGCGCAATTTCCAGATACAGCCCCTTGGAAAGATTGCGCATCAGCGTAACATCCTGCTGTGCCAGCCGTACCGCCTCCGTCAGATAGGCGCAGCCGATCAGCTTCGGCGGAATGCCTACGGATATGATGAAATTGCGAATGTGCAGGCTCTGCTGTACCGCATCCACCATCGTTTCCGCCGTCGCGCGCTCGATCTGGCGCAGCCGCTGGCTGGATTCATGGCATTCGATGATCGCGCTGTGCAACGATGCGTAATCCACCGGCTTGAACATGATGTACGCTGCGCCGTTGCGGCGCGCGGATTCCATCATCACCTGCGAATAGAAATGCGTGTAGCAGATGATTACCGGCGGATCCTTCATTCGGGTAACCTCGCGCATCAGCGTGATGCCGTCGATACCGCGCAGTACGGGATCCAGCAGAAGCACGTCCACATGCGTGCGCTTCATTTCCTCCAACGCTGCCTGAGCGTCTGTTTCGCGGATCACTACTTCGATGTCGGAACAGGAACTGAAATAGCGAACCGCATTATCTACGTTTCGCTCATCCATATCAACGATTGCTAACCTTAGTAATTCCACAAAAACACTTCCATAAGAATTATTTATGCACTATTAGTACCTGTTGTATACAGAATAGCATAGGTGCTATCTTTTGTCAATTCCCCGCTAAGATTTTTTGCCTCACCGATTTTCGCGGTAAGTTGCGTCCAGCGCGTCCGCCAGTGCGGGGGTCGAATTGAGCGCCTGCTGCAGGGTGTTCAGATTGTGCCCCACCTCGATCAGCAGTGCGGGCGTACCGATTTGCTGGTTGTAACGCCCCTTTTTCACCGTAACATTTCTGCAAAGACCATCGATTCTGCGGTTGATGTTCTGCGTGAGCTGTTGGGCAAACGCCAGATTGCCTTCATAATCCGGCGCTTCATCGCCCGCGTAGGCGTCGCCGCGGCCGACCAGCAGCATGATCTGCGCATATTCCGTATCGCCGTTTTTCAGACTGCGGGCAAGCCCTTCGGAATAGGCATCACGATGCAGATCGATATAGAGATCGAATGGCTCCGCATAGCCGTTAAGCGTTTCGTTAGAACGGACGTAGGCGGTGCCGAGATCATCCTGCTCATGATCGGTCACATCGTGGGTTACATCGTAGCCCTTTTCGCGCAGCAGCGCAGAAAGCGCTTCGCCTACGCGAACCACGCTGTGCTTTTCGTCCTCGGTGCGCCATGCTTCGATGGCTTCATAGGGATCGTCCTCCGTCTGCGCATAGGCCTCATGCGTGTGCGTATGATAGATCAATACGCGTGGGGAGGAAGGCGGCGGCGCGGTGGGATCGGGAATTACGCGAATCTGCGCGCCGTTTTTCATGGCGGCGGTGGTTTGCACCACCTCCGCCCCGTCGCTCGGCAGACCGGTTGATGCGATCTGCACGCCAATGTACGCGATTACGGCCAGCAGCAAGATGATTGCCGCAGCAAGAAGCAAATGCGAACCCTTGACCACCTTGAAACGAATCATTTTCCAGCATCCCCTCCTCCGCAGAAAGAGTATATGCACGATCATCGCATTTCAGAACCAAATTTTGGAAATTTTTCTGATTTTTTTGAATATTTCCAACTCCATAAATCCATATGGCGAATGAGGTGCGAATCGGTTCAATTTGAGCCGTTATATCGCCGGATAATTTGTAAATTTTGCACTTGATGCGTATTATGCTTGCAAATTCGACATTTGCGCGGTATAATTGATTCAAATATTTTACTCGGAGAGGTATGCGCATGGACAATGCACAGGAACTGATTCAGCGCCTGAATCACAGTGGAAAGAAGCTTTCCAAAAGCCATCGCCGCATTGCGGAATGTATCGTAAGCCACTATGATAAGGTGGTGTTTATGACGGCCTCCAAGCTGGGCGAATATGTGGGCGTTTCGGAATCCACCGTGGTTCGCTTCGCCGCGGCGCTGGGCTACAACGGCTATCCGCAGCTGCAAAAGGCGCTGCAGGAGTTGATTCGTCATCGCCTGACCGCTTCCCAGCGCTTTGAAATGACCAGCGATATGGATCATTCGCAGGTTTTGAACAAGGTGCTGAAGGCGGATATTCAGAATATTCGTTCCACGCTGGATGAAATTGATTTAAGCGCCTTTGAACAGGCGATCGATATGATTATTCAGGCGCGGGCCATTTATGTAATGGGTCTGCGCGCCTCCGCGCCGATTGCGGAATTCTTCGCGCATTATTTGAAGTTTATTTTCCCGAACGTGCGCGTGGTCACCTCCGGCGTGAGCGATGTATTTGAACAGCTTTCCCGCATCGGGGAGGGCGATCTGCTGATCGGCATTTCCTTCCCGCGCTATACGTCCCGTTCCATCGAAGCGATGGGCTTTGCGCGCCAGCAGGGCGCTTCCCTGATCGCGATTACGGACGGCCCGCTTTCGCCGCTGCATTCCACGGCGGATGTGTGCCTGATGGCGAAGAGCGATATGTCCTCCTTCGTGGATTCCTTTGCCGCGCCGCTTTCATTGATCAATGCACTGATCGTGGCGCTCGGCCAGCGCAGAAGGAGCGAAGTATCCGATTACTTCGAAAAGATGGAACGCATCTGGTCGGAATACGATGTCTATCTCGCCAAGGCGAATGAATAAAGCAAAGGAAATACGAAAATGCCTGTACGGAAAGTATTGGTGGTCGGCGGCGGCGCAGCGGGTATGCTCGCCGCCCTGTTTGCAGCGGAAAACGGCGCGGCGGTTACGCTGCTGGAGCGCAATGAAAAGCTGGGGAAAAAGGTGTACATCACCGGCAAGGGTCGCTGCAACATTACAAATACGGCGGAGCGCGAGGCCTTTATGCAGGCGATCTATCGCAATCCGCGCTTTATGTATGCATCGTTTGCCGCGTTTGATAATCAGGATATGATTCGCCTGATGGAAAATCTGGGCGTGCCGGTGAAGGTGGAGCGCGGCAACCGCGTATTTCCCGAATCCGATCACGCCAGCGATGTGACGAACGCCCTTCGGCGCGCGCTGGAACAGCGCGGCGTGCGTATTGAATTGAATACGCGGGTTGCCGGTCTGATGCTGGATGCGAATATCTGCCGCGGCGTGATCACGGAATCGGGCGATAAAATCATTGCGGATGCTGTGATCCTCTGCACCGGCGGATGCAGCTATCCGTCCACCGGTTCCACGGGCGATGGCTATGCGCTGGCGAAATCGGCGGGGCACACCGTGCAGCCGCTGCTGCCTGCGCTGGTGCCGATCGATACGAAGGAAAGCTGGCCGTCCATGCTGACGGGGCTTTCGCTGAAAAATGTGGCGCTGCGGGCGTGGCGCGCCGATCAGAAGAAAAAGAAATATTTCTACGATGAGCAGGGTGAAATGATGTTCACGCACACGGGCGTTACCGGCCCGCTGGTGCTGACCCTGTCCAGCAAAATGCCGGCAGATATCGAAAATGTGCGCATGGCGATAGATTAAAAGCCCGCGCTGGATATGCAAACGCTGGACGCGCGCATTTTGCGCGATTTCCAGGCGATGATTCAGAAGCGCATTACCGCCGTGATGGATGGACTGGTTCCGCACAATCTGGGGCAGCAGATTCTGGTGCTGGCGGGCATTTCCCCGCAGCAGCCGGTGAACGCCGTTACCCAGAAGCAGCGGCAGGCGATCGCGGAGCTTCTGAAGCATCTTCCGCTCACGCCGAAGGCGCTGCGCGGCTTTTCCGAAGCCATCGTCACCCGCGGCGGCATTACCGTGCGGGAAATCAATCCATCCACGATGGAATCCAAAATCGCGCGCGGTCTGTACTTCGCGGGCGAAATTATGGATGTGGACGCGCAGACCGGCGGCTACAATTTGCAGATCGCGTTTTCCTCCGGCGCGCTGGCGGGAAAATGCGCTGCGCTGGGGGAGGGTGAAGCATGAATATTCGCATTGCGGGCGTCGTAAATGATTCCATCGTAGACGGCCCCGGCATTCGCATGACCGTGTTCGTACAGGGCTGTCCGCATCGCTGCGCGGGCTGCCATAACCCCGAAACGCACGATTTTTCCGGCGGACGGGATGTGGATACCGCCGAAATCATCGATCAGATGCTGGATAACGTTCTGCTGGACGGCGTTACATTATCCGGCGGCGAACCGTTCTGCCAATGCGCGCCCTGCACGGAAATTGCCAAAGCGGCGCACGCGGCGGGGCTGAATGTGTGGAGCTATACGGGCTATACGTTTGAAGAATTGCGCAATGGGGGCGAAGATATGCGCAGGCTGCTGGAAAACGTGGATGTGCTGGTGGACGGCAGGTTTCAGCTCGCCCAGCGCACGCTGGAATTCAAATGGCGCGGCTCCTTCAATCAACGCCTGATCGATGTCCCCGCATCGCTGAAGGCAGGCAGAGCAATCGAAATCGAAGCGTAATTAAAAAGTGCATTTCTTACGACAACCGCGCCCGTGCGCAGCATCCGAAGTTCGGCGGATATTGCGTATGGGCGCGGCTTTTACCATTCAGGGTTCGTTGGTTTTATTTTTCGAAATTGTCGGAAGATGCGTCTTTGGCATCGGCGTCTGCTTTCTGCGGATTGAGCAGCGATTCCAGTTCGCGGATGGTGTCCCTGCGGGTCTGTTCGGCGCGTTCGCGGTCGGCGGCGGCCTTGATCAGCTGCGTATCGCCGGCGCGCGCGGCTTCGACGTCGGCGGCGGTGATCTGCATCAGCGCATCGCGATCCACGTGTTCCGCCAAAGCCAGCCGGTTGGCCTGTTCCACCAGAAGCTTTTCAAATATGTTGCGCACGCCGCGTGCGTTGCCGAATGCGATGGAACTGGTATTGCTCTCCTCGATGTAATCGCGCACGGCTTTTTTTGCCGCGTCGTCCATCACATACTGTCCCTTTTCCAGCCGCATATCCAGAATTGCGCACATTTCATCGATCGTATAATCGTCAAAGTGCAGGTAGCGGTTAAAGCGCGATTCCAGACCGGGGTTCGAATGGATGAAGGTATCCATCAGCCCATCATAGCCCGCCACGATCACGATCAGATCCTCGCGATGATCCTCCATCGCCTTCAGAATCGTGTCGATGGCCTCCGATCCGAAATCATTTTCGGATTTTGAGGTGAGCGAATATGCTTCATCGATGAACAGCACGCCGCCCATGGCGCTTTCGATCACCTTGGCGGTCCTGGTCGCGGTCTGTCCCACGTAGCCCGCTACCAGTCCGGATCGATCCACCTCGATCAGCTGTCCCTTGGACAATATGCCCAGACTGTGGTAGATGCGCGCCATCAGGCGGGCGATGGTGGTTTTGCCCGTGCCGGGATTGCCGGAGAACACCATGTGCAGCGACATATCGGTATTTTTCAGTCCCTGCTCCGCGCGCAGCTTATGGATCGTGACCATGTTGATCAGGTTGGCGACCTCTTTTTTTATGCCGTCCAGACCGATCAGCGCGTTCAACTCCGCCTTCAGATCATCGATCGATTCTACGGGCAGCGGCTCCGCCGGTTCGGCTTCCTGCTGCGCCGCCTTCACAGGCGCGTTTTTGTTTTCAACCTTTTTTGCGGCTGCGTCCGAGGGCGCGTTGATATGCGCTTCCGGCTGCTTTTTGGTATCGGAACTGCCCCAGAAATCATCGGCGACGCGGCGCAGATTGTTGCTCACCAGCGTTTCGATAACCTCCATCTGCGTGCGAATGATTTCATCGCGATTGTCCATGCAGAATCACTCCTTATCAGTACACATTATAGCATAAGTTGCGATTCGCGTGCAATATGAAAGAGGCTGCTTTCCAACGAAAACAGCCTCTCCATACGAGCTTGAATTATTTGCACGCCTTTTCGTACAGCTTCAGATATTCCTTCGCGGAACGATCCCAACCGTAGGACTGGCGCATCGCGCGGATGGCGAGCGAATCAAACGTGGCGCGATCCTCGCGGTACATCTTTGTGGCGGCTTCGATTACGTGCAGCATATCGTGCGCGTTGTAATTCAGGAATGTAAATCCATTGCCCGCGCCGGTAAAACGGTTGTATGCCAGCACCGTATCGCGCAGACCGCCGGTTTCACGGGTGATCGGCAGCGTGCCGTAGCGCAGTGCGATCATCTGGGAAAGCCCGCAAGGTTCGAACATGGACGGCATCAGGAAAAGATCGCAGCCGCCGTAGATCTGGTGCGCCAGCTTGTTGTTCATCTGGAAGCAGGCGGCCACCTGACCGGAATACTTCCACTGCGCCCAGTTCAAAAGATCCACATATTTGCTTTCGCCCATGCCCAGCACCACCAGCTGCGCGCCGGTTTTCATGATCGGATCGAGCACGCATTCCACCAGATCCAGCCCCTTCTGGCTGGACAGGCGGCTGACCATGCCGATGATGGGCGCATCGGGATCCGGATTCAGCCCCGCAACCTGCTGGAGCGATACCTTGTTTTTCCGCTTTTCACCGAACGTATCCGCGGTATACTTCGCCGTCAGGCATGCGTCGGTTTCGGGGTTGTATTCCCCGGTATCGATGCCGTTCAGAATGCCGCACAGGTGGTTCAGGCGGGAGCGCAGCAGGCCGTCCATGCGTTCGCCGTAATAGGCGGTCTGGATCTCCTGCGCATAGGTGGGGCTGACGGTATTGATTTCATCGCTGTATACGATGCCGCCCTTCATGAAGGAGCACATGCCGTAGAATTCCAGCGCTTCGCTGGTGTACGCCTGATAGCCCAGCGACAGCATTTCTTCGATGGAATCGATGGGGAAGATGCCCTGAAATTTCAGGTTGTGGATGGTGAACACCGTGCGGATGTTCTGGTATACGCTCAGACGGCTGTACTGAATCTTGAGCAGCGCCGGAATCATGCCGGTCTGCCAGTCATGGCAATGCAGCACATCGGGTACGAAATCGATCTTCGGCAGCGCTTCCAGCACGGCGCGGCAGAAGAAGGCGAAGCGCTCGCCCTCGTCCGTGCCGGAACCGTAGATGTAATTGCGGCCGAAATACTGATCGTTTTCCACGAAATAGAAGGTAATGCCTTCATAATCCAGCCTGCGGATGGATACGCCCTGCCTGCGCCAGCCGAGGTTTACCTCGAAGCAAACCGCCTGTTCGGTGCGATCCCGAAATTCCGCGGGGATGGATTTGTAATAGGGGAGAATTACGCGAACGTCCGCGTTCAGCCTTTTCAATTCCTTGGGCAGCGCGCCGACCACGTCGGCCAGTCCGCCCGTCTTGATAAAGGGAACGCCTTCGGATGCGGCGAACAGTATTTTCATGGTTAGCCTCCCTGCTTTGTTCTTGGTTTCAATCCGCCTCTACAGCGTGATGTTCTTGCCGATCACGATCGGATACTGGCGCTGACCGATCAAGCGGCCGTGCGCGCGCACCGTGACCTCCTTATCGAGAATCACGTTTTCCATTTCAACGTTTTCTTCGATGTAGCAATCCTGCATCACGATGCAATCCTTCAGCCTTGCGCCGCGCGCCACGCGCACGCCGCGGAACAGCACGCAGTTTTCCACGCTGCCTTCGATGATGCAGCCGTCCGCCACCAGCGAATTGCGCACGTCCGCGCCGTGACGGTAAATCGCGGGCGCGTCGTCGCGCGTCTTGGTGAAGATGGGGCGGGTTTCAAACAACTCGCGCCGAACATCGCGCTTCAGCAGATCCATGTTGAACTTGAAATAGCCGTTGATCGTTTCAATGCGCCGGTAGTAGCCGGTGAATTCAAAGCCCATCACATTCAGTCCGCCGGACGCGATGTAGGAGCGCAGCACCTCGGAATCGATCGACCTTGCGCCGCGCGCCGCCGCCTGATCGATCAGGTGAATCAGCAGCGTGCGCTTGATGATGAATGCGTTCATGCTCAGGTTCGGATAGCTGGCGGCGTTGGGGTTTACCTCGATATCCTCCACCCGGCCCTTGTCGTCGATTTTCAAATAGGAATGCGTGATGCCGTCCTGACGGGCGAAATCCATGTGCTCGGGTCTGACCCGGATGTACATCATCGTCACATCCGCGCCGGTGCGAAGGTGCTGATCGATCATGCCCTCAAACGAAATGTTCGCCACGTAATTCGAATCGGTCACGATCACATAGGGATGGCGCGCGCGCCGCAGGAAATCGAAGTTCGCGCGCAGCGCGTCCACCAGTCCGCTGTATTCGCCGCCGTTTTCACGGGTCAGGAACGGCGGCAGGATGGAAAGACCGTTGCTGCGCGTGTGCAGATTCCATTCCTTGCCGGAGCCCAGATGCCCCATCAGGGAATGATAATTCTTCTGCGCGATCACGCCTACGCTGCGAACGCCGGAATTGACCAGATTCGAAAGCGTAAAATCGATGATCCTGTATCTGCCGGCGACCGGAATCGCCGCCAATGCGCGGCTTGCGGACAGCTCGCGCATGCTTAAATTGTCCTTCGAGGTATAAACCACGCCCATTACATCCGCCATGCTCATGCCTCCTTTTCGGGAATCATGCTCCCGTCGATCTGTTCGCCGGCTTTTACGGTGTAGCCGTTGGGCAGAACGGTGTCCTGTCCGACCAGCGCGATTTTACCTTCCGCCTCGCCCACGGTGCAGCGCGCGGTAATGGTGCAGTTTTCGGCGACGATCGCCCGACGCACTACCGCGCCCGCCTCGATCTTCGAACCGGGCATGATCACGCTGTCCTCCACGATTGCGGTATCTTCTACAGTGACGCCCGCAAACAGCACGCTGCCGGATACACTGCCGTAGATTTCGCAGCCCTCCGCGATCATGCTGTGATCTACGGATGCGGTCGCGCCGATGTAGTGCGGCTGCATCACCGGATTGCGCGCGTAAATGCTCCAGCGCGTATCGGTGATATCGAATTCCGGCGGAATCTGTAATAGATCCATATTCGCCTGCCACAGGCTTTCGACCGTGCCCACGTCCTTCCAGTAATCGGTGAACCGGTACGCCATCACCACGCGATGATCGTTCAGCATGGCGGGGATGATGTTCTTGCCGAAATCGTTCTGCGATTCGGGGTTCTTTTCATCCGCCGTCAGATAATCGCGCAGCATCGTCCAGGTGAATATGTATACACCCATCGAAGCCAGGTTGGATTTCGGCTGCCTGGGCTTTTCTTCGAATTCGATGATGCGATCGTTTTCATCGGTGTTCATGATGCCGAAGCTCGGCGCGATTTCCATCGGAACCGGACGAACGGCGATGGTCAGATCCGCGCCGTTGCGGATGTGCGCTTCCAGCATTTTATTGTAATCCATCTTGTAGATGTGATCGCCGGATAGAATCAGCACGTATTCCGGATCGTATTGCTCGATGAAGCTCATGTTCTGGTAAATCGCGTTTGCCGTGCCGCGATACCATTCGCCGCTGGTCGCCTTCATGTAGGGCGGCAGCACGTATACGCCGCCGTTGTTCAGATCCAGATCCCACGGCGCGCCGTTGCCGATGTAGCGGTTCAGTTCCAGCGGCTGATACTGCGTCAGCACGCCTACGGTATCGATGTTGGAATTCGTACAATTGGACAGTGGGAAATCGATTATGCGAAATCTTCCGCCAAAGGGAACCGCGGGCTTCGCCACTTGCTTCGTGAGCAATCCCAGACGGCTGCCCTGTCCGCCAGCCAACAGCATGGCGATACATTTTTTCTTGCTCATGTTAAACCTGCTTTCCTGATTCTGTGTTTTTATATTTTCCATATGAAAAAATATACTCCTATACCATTATACAATAAAAGTTAAAAAATTACCATACCTAAACAAAATATTTTGGATACATTTCATTTGAAATATGCATAGGTTTCGCGCACAACCATGTATTCTTCGTTGGCGGGGATCACGTAAGCGTCGATTTTGGAATCCGCCGCGGTAATCCGCCGCTCGCCCGCGCCCTCTTCATTGGCGCGATCGTCGATGATCGCCCCCATATGGCGCATGGCGGTGAGCACGTATTTGCGCACGCGCGCGCTGTTTTCGCCGATGCCGCCGGTAAAGGCGATGGCGTCAACGCCGCCGATTTCCATCGAATACGCGCCGATGTAGCGGATGATCGATGTGCAGAATACATCGAGCGCCAGCTGCGCGCGGTCGCTGCCTGCCGCGATCGCCGCTTCGATATCGCGCATATCGCCGCTGGTGCCGGATATGCCCTTTAAGCCGCCGTTTTTGCCCAGACCTTCATAGATTTCATCGATGGTCAGCCCCTGCGACAGCAGATAGGGCACGATGTATACGTCCACATCGCCGGTGCGGCTGGCGTGGGGAATGCCCATTTGCAGCGAAAAGCCGAAGCTGTTGTCCATGCTTTTGCCGTCCAGAATCGCGCAGATCGAAGCGCTGCCGCCCAGATGGCAGGAAATTACGCGCCGGTACTTGGAAAGGCGTTCCGCGATATAGCCGTGGGACGCGCCGTGGTAGCCCATACGCCGGATGCCGTATTGCTCCGTCCATTCATAGGGGATGGGGAATACGCAGCGCTCGCGCGGGATGGTGCGATGGAAATTGGTTTCGAATACGCCGATCTGGCGCGCATCCGGCAAAAGCTTCTGAAATACGCCGATGGCTTCCAGATAGGGACCGTTGTGCGCGGGGGCGACGGTGAAATAATCGCGCATGCCGCGCAGCGTTTCTTCATTTAATTCATGCACGCCGTAATGATCGCGGGAAAGCACTGTTTTGTAGCCCACCGCTTCGATTTCGCGCACATCTCGGATCGCGCCCGTTTCCGATCCCGTAAGCGCATTCAGGAACATGGAAATTCCTTCGGTATAATCGCGCACGGGCACATTTTCCCGGGAAAAGCGTACATCGCCGCGCCGGTAGGAAAAGATGCCGTTTTCGGAGCCCACGCGCTCTACGCGCCCCTCCGCCAGCACACCGTATTCCGGCATCTGCCATAGCTTGAATTTCAGCGAAGTGCTGCCCGCGTTGCAGATCAGTATCTTCATATCGTTCTCCTGTAAGGCTGGATTTTAACAATAGTCTCTGGAATAAGTTTACATGCGCCGCGCCCGTTTGTCAATTCCATAAATTTACGCCCGAAAATTGACATCTTCCGGCGATTATGATATGATTATCGTATGGATAATATGCTTGAAACCGTTACCGGTCTGGTGTTTGATATCGAGGAATTCGCGGTCTACGATGGCCCCGGAATCCGCTGCGCGGTGTTCGTGAAGGGCTGCCCGCTCAGGTGCATGTGGTGCCACAATCCAGAAGGGCTGTCGGTAAAGCCGCAGCGCGTGGTGACAAAATCGCTGTGCATCCATTGCGGCGCGTGCAAACAGGTGTGCCCGTCCCCGAATAAATGCGTGGGCTGCGGAAAATGCGTGGATGTGTGCCCCAAGGGCTGCATCCGCATCGCCGGAACGCGCATGACGGCGGCGGAAGTGGCGGCGAAGATCCATAAGCAGGCGGCGGTTCTGAAAATGAACGGCGGCGGCGTGACCTTCTCCGGCGGAGAAGTATTGATGCAGAGCGATTTCATCATCGCCGTGCGCAGGCTGGTGCCGGATGTACACGCGCTGATTGAAACCAGCGGCTATGCGTCGCCGGAGGTATTCAAATCGCTCGCCGAAGTGATGGATATGATCATCATGGATATCAAGATCGCGGATCCAGCGCTGCACAAGCGCTATACCGGCGTGGACAATGCGAAGATTCTTGCGAATCTTGAACAGCTCAAGCACATGGGCAAGCCGTTTCGCATCCGCGTGCCGCTGATCCCCACGGTAAACGATACCGAGGAAAATATGGAAGCCACGGCGGCGCTCTTGGAGGATTGCGACCGGCATTATCTGGAAAGCGTGGAACTGCTGCGCTATAATAAGGCGGCGGGCGCAAAGTACGGCGGCGTGGATATGGAATACAAGCCCGATTTTCCGGAACAGCAGGAACCGCGCATCATCCGCGAACCCTTCGAACGTCGGGGGATCACCGTAAAAATTCTATAAAACATTGCTTTTGATGCTCCGGCGATGGTTCGCGCCGTCGTTCGGAGTTTATCAATAAACAGGATGGAAAACGTTATCCATGCCGTCAGACGTGGAATTAAGCACATAACATAAATCGATTGGAGGGAATCAGATGGATAATAATATCAAGGCATTCCGACATGAGCTTTCCGGGGAACGCTGGGACGCGATCAGCGCGCAGATTCAAAATCCCGCGCTCACACTTTCGCAGCGCGCCGCACTTCGCTTGAAGCTGTTTCTGGAGGAAGAACAGATCATCCGCAACCCCGATGAACAGATTCCTGCGTGGCGCACGATCATCGCCTTTCCGGATATCTACGCCGATGGCGAACGCGAAGGGCTGACGGCGGGGCATTACATTCATGAACAGGGGCGTGTATGCAATATCTCCAGCGATTGGGAGGGCGTGATCCGCGAAGGTCTGCTCGCCCGCCGCGAACGCGCGACCGAGGATATGCGCACCACGATCGATGCCGTGATCGCCTACGCCGACCGCTACGAAATCGAAGGTCTGTCCCACGCGATCCGCTACGGCGCGACCAGCTATTTAACCGCGCTGCAGATGATGCGCATTCTGCACTTTGCGCTGTGGGCGTCAAACACCTACCACAATACCGTCGGCCGCTTTGATCAGTATATGTATCCGTATTTCAAGGCAGATATGGATGCGCATAAGCTGGATGATGCGCAGGCGCTCGCGCTCACAGAGGAATTCTTCCTGTCCTTCAACCGCGATAACGATCTCTACACCGGCATGCAGCAGGGCGATAACGGCCAGAGTATGATGCTGGGCGGCTGCACGAGGGACGGCGCAAACGCGGTCAACGAGCTTACGTACATCTGCCTGAAGGCCAGCCTGAACAACCGCCGGATCGATCCGAAGATCAATCTGCGCGTGGATAAGAATACGCCCATCGAATTGTACGATCTGGGCACGCAGCTTACAAAACAGGGACTGGGCTTCCCGCAGTACGCCAATGATGATGTGGTCATTCCCGCGCTGGTCAGCATGGGCTATGCGTTGGAGGACGCGCGCAATTACACCGTTGCGGCATGCTGGGAATTCATCATCCCCGGCGAAGGAATGGATATTCCGAACATCGGCGCGGTATCGCACGCCAAGGTGGTGCGCGATGTCATTCTGGCCAAGCTGAATGAATGCGAAACCTTCGATGCACTGCTGGAGCAGGTGCGCCTTGAGGAAATCGCCGAAGCGGATCGGCAGGAGCCGATGTATCGCAATCTGTGGCTCGAACCCGCGCCCTATCAGTCCGTTTTGATGAGCGATTGTACCCACGATGTTTCCGAGGGCGCGAAGTACAACAATTACGGCATTCACGGCACCGGCTTTGCCACGGCGGTGGATCAGCTCGCCGCGGTGCGCGCCTATGTGTACGGCGATCATTCCGTATCGAAGCAGGAATTGCTGGATGCGCTGAACAACAATTACGAAGGCCATACCGCCCTTCTGCAAAAGCTGCGCAACCGCGCGCCGAAGCTGGGGCACGATGAGGAATGCAATGCGCTGCTGGATTCCATGATTCGCTTCTTCCACGATGCATGGCAGGGCAGAAGGAACGAGCGCGGCGGCATCTTCCGCACGGGCACCGGCTCCGCGATGTACTATCTGTGGCACGGCC
>JABLTK010098905.1_pt1 | contig 15222 bp, 23 predicted proteins | sample 7160131 | NCBI WGS metagenome assembly JABLTK01 (sample SAMN14651221, study PRJNA627086) | human gut metagenome | isolation source: feces | host: Homo sapiens
TACGGTGTAGTAAGAATGAGAGTGGATGCAAAGAACGAATCCCGATTTGGAAACAAATTGATTTACATTCCGGATGTCTTCAAAGAGTATCTTCTCTTCTTTCTTCACCAGGGACCAATCCAAATGTTGTACAGAAAAGTCGTGTAGAATGGAAGATCCCTCTAAGTACTACGTTACATTTTGTACCCCTTCACTTACTCCAAAATAGCGATGACTCATCACATATACACCTTGTCGATCAATCCTCAAATAACCCTGTAATAAGACATAGAAGAAGTCTTTCATAACTCTCTAGACTCAACAGAAGTTCATACACCTACCACTCGACACTCTTCCACAACATATCCAAAATCATGAAGATTGTCTTCATACAAAAGGAACGATTGACACCACTGAATAGGATCACGACGTTGGAGGAGATCATAGGGGAGACGATCCTCTGTCGGCTCTTCTTGAGTAATATCATAACCATAGGCACCCGCACTACAGATTATTCTTATCTATAAACACTACTAAGATGGAAATGCCCAATGATAGCCATCTGAATGAACGGGAATGCTTACATTTACACTCATCCCAACCCTTACTTGGGATTCACTTTTAAAGTATCAAACTTGATCAACAAAGGATCAAATTCAGATTCCAAACAACGATGTTCTAATATGTGTTGACAGTTAATCTACACTCAAGTAGAACCGAAATGAAATACGAGAATTTGTTGTTCAGATCCATTGTAGCAAATTAACAGTTTATTATCTCCATATACCATATCGGGCATTTTCATTTTCCAATCCTTGCTCCATCTACAAAATCACATTTTACATGCATCTAATACTGATCTAATGTAGTTGAAATGGTGATAACACTTCTCTTGGAACAATGAAACGACCATTTTCCTCTTTGATATTCATCTGATATCTTACAAGTCTAGGGATCCAACATACAATGGTCAATATCTGGTATCTGCAAGCTATTCATCTTTTGACAGTTCTAGAAAATCAAGTATATTTTTGCCACCGATTCTGGGACTTGATTCCCAGTTTCTAGAGTTGCTTGGATTTGGAATATGTAAGTTGAATCCTTTGTGTGTCATAGTAGGTCGTCCAGTAGTTCTGTTGTGAAGATGCATTTCTGCAAGGAATGGTAAGGTGTAGAAAGTTCTACATTACGACTCTAGCAACAATATCATGTATGCTGTGGAAGAAGCAGATAGTATTCATGGAGTTCGACTTGTCTACAAATGTAAGCAATGTGACTTTACAGAAGAAAGCAAAGAGCCCTGTGTATTTAAAGTGTCATACAAAGCAGAGTCTAGGTATTGACTTGAAGAAATGTTGATGCACAGATCGATTTTGAATCTGGTCGAAGATGATGTTATTGATGACCCTACTCTTAGTCGAGATGAGAATAAGGAATGCGAGAAGTGTCATCAACGAGGCTGTGTTTTCTTTCAGGCTCACGGAGATGGAGATGATGCAATGGCTCTGATTTTTATGTGTGTTCATTGCAGGCATAAGTGGATCGGTTAATTCGTTGTATCATGTCTTTTCTGTTTGTTATTGATATAGTCATGTTATAGACTTGTTCTTTTTTGAAGAATCCATGAGAGGATCTCCATTTTTTGATTGTTCATGGTTCTGGATCGTCATTAATTGTGATGGGACGCATTGGAATTGATGAGAAGGATATTCGTACCCTTATAGACAACAATCTCCTTGAGTCTGCTGAGTATTGGGTTTCTCTCTGGATTTGCGAGGAGAACTTATCTTCTACAGAATTGGGGAAACGATACTATGTGTTTGGTGATTGCTTGCTGCGACTTCGCAAGTATTCTCAAGCCAAAGTCATCCTTTTGCTCCTTTTTAATTTCTAGAATTATTTCCAGCTTGCGTTAGACTTGATTTCAGCCACTGAAGAGTTCCCAGATCGAGCAGATATCCTTTTCAAGCTCTATCAATGTGAATATGATATGGCTGAGGATAAGGAAGATCGAGCAATGATTCGATCGTGCATTTATATTGTGTGTTATAGATGGTTTGAATGAGTTTGTAGTTAGAAGATATTCCAGAATCCAAACGATCCACAGAGATTCGCTCCACAATGATGCGACTCTATTGGTCTTGTAACAATTATGAGTACAATTGAGATTACCTTTTGAAATAGACTTGCAAAAAAATGTGCGCTAAGTGTCCTGAAGTAATGTTCTATAATGACATTGACTGTTAGGGATCAACCGTTAGCTATTGAAGCTATTTCTATTTTGAGTCGTCTAAATGACTTCAAGGGGTATGATACTAAGACTTAATTCATGGATAGATTGAAAATTGTGGAGCAACAGACACCTCCATTTCCTGACTCTCCCATTCCAGCAGAGTTGATGAAGGCAGAGTATCAGCAATTCTCCAATCCAATGGGTATTTCCTTTTTGCATGATTCATTCCAGATTCGTTGTATTCGCTGAAGGAAGTGAGCACCTTGCTAGCTCCCTGTCCTTTACTCTATCAACGGATCGCTCAATGCTATTTTTCTTCTCATCAGCTCCGAGAAGCAATTCATTGGTATGAGATGGTTTGAATAATTGATGGTTGTGATGTCCAGATGCGATCGCTTGACACTTCCAACTTCTTCGAAACCGACTACATCCTGTCTATAGTAATATCGAGGGTATACAGCATTGAATTAGCAACTCCACCACCTCCATCATTACTTTCTCTCGTCTCTGAAAACAACTCTTTGTTACGTGAACAGAGTTTGCAACGATTCAGTCAACAATCTCCCTTCGGTCTTCCTATTCTTCTTCTCCGATGTTTTCTTACGACTCATCAAGATTTACTGACATTAGAAACTCGCTACTGGAATGTTCTTAACTATTATCCTTCTTACTTTTCCTATTCATGTGGGATATGTGGATGGATTCTGACTATAGTATTGATTTCGTTTTATCTGGAGGAATCGATGTACCAAAAGGCAATGACACTGGCTCAGCAGATTCAGAAGTCCAATCCATATTCGTTCTATGCAAATCTCCTTTTAGCGAAAACAGCGTTATCAGTAAACGATAATACACGATTGGCAGAGACATTGTTAAAGAAATGTCATGAGGAACAGCCTCTTCACTTGGAAACGTCATTTCTGTTAGCTAAGATACATTATGATCGGAAGGAGTATCCAAAAGCTATTGAAATGTAGTTTTGAATCGTTTCGTTCATTCTAGTTTGAGTAAAGTGGTTTCAAAAGACATTTCTCCAGAAATCAAACAGTTATTATGCGACTGCTATTTAAAGAATGGTCAAATGATTCCCTTTCTTCGACTGAAACATTCGTAACAAGGTTTGTTCCAAACCCTATCATGTCACTTTCACTTTAGCCTTTATTTCTTCTGGTTCTTCTTCCTTTTTCGAATGCTTTAAATTAATACTTCTTACAAATAAGAGTTGTTTGTGGAGATCCACTGCCTTGTACATCAAGAACACAAAGATCAGAATGCAGACAATATAAAACGTCCAATTCCAGACGGTACCCCAATTTACAGGACAACCTACAACTGATCACCATAATCGAATCTAACGTCCATCCTGAATATAGACAATACCGTCCAATCTAAAGATATCTACAATTCATACTACATTCATGAAACGACCATTCTCATAATACAACTCCTTGTGTTCAGTATCGCCCAGTGAATACTTCAGATAATCAAAGACATCTTTTCCACGCTGTGTACAGTAAGTTGATCTATAATTAACACACTTAGCGATCTTCCACCGAACATCCATCCACTGGCCAAAGGTACCAGATTGACAAGTGATCCCCTCTTGAGCAAAAAAGCCTTCAACAACAAAAACCGAAGCATTTATCAAAGTCACATTACATAGTCGTTCTATTTGTCATATCAACTCCATAGCTGAACGATTATCTCTTGATGCAACACATCCTTCAACGGAATATCTACGATTCATAACCTCTCGCCAATCTCACTCCGTTGTTGATTCCATTTGAATGGTTGAACAGTCATTCCCATATCGGGTACTTTGGAATGATAATGATGATGGATTATCGCCACTTCCTTCGACATCCAGAATATCCCTGTCTATCATTGTAATTTATAAAGCCATTAAAGATACATGGATACCAGGAAGAACAAGACCGAATATACTGTGTACACTCTATTGTCAAATCTTACATTTGCAATCACTTCCAAATACTGTAGATACTAAGAAAAGAAACACGAGGGATATACCCATGTCAATTGAGAAATGACATATTGAATCTTCCTGATGTTCGAACCCACAAATTCCGGAATTGCACTCTCAATGTGTCTAGTTGCAACATTAGGATGGGCAACTTTGAATAATGCCGTCTTGTGTACTCATTCTCCTCCTGGTGTATTTCATTTAAATTTGATGGTATGGAGATTCCTCTGGACTATTGTATTTGCCCTCTTTCTGGGATCTGGTCTTTGTCCTCCAAGCAGTGATTCGATGTGGCAGAATCTGAAAGACGTATTTAATGCACCTGCTAAAATCATGCTGACTCGATTTGGTGCAACCTTTGTTGCGGGATTCACAGATATGTTGTTTCAGATTTTCATTCTAGGTGGGGTAAGTGCAGCTGGACTTTCGAATTCCATCCCACTTCAGATTGGATTAGCAACCATCTCTGGTTCGTTTCTTACGTGGGTTTAGATATCTGATTTGATAAATAGGTATCTAATTGAAAGGAAAGGAAATCCATTTTTCTTTATTCCAGGCCTGTGCTTGAATCTCTTAGCTGTTGCTTTCAATTCCATTACGTATCTTTTTGTTGTTATTGATTAGTTGTAGTTATGGTTATCTAAGGAAGGATCAATCCAAGGAGACGGATGATGAAACTCTCTTGGAAGAAGATGTCCCCAAAGTGATGAATCAGACTGCTGATAATTCAATAGGTTAAAACGAAAATCAACGTGTGGAAGTTACTCGGCATTTGTGTTGTAGGAGGTAAGGATTCTTCCTTTCTTTCATTCAAAGCTTTTATGGCGATGTTTTGGTCTCCATCGACAGCCATTGCAGGTCAGTCGCCACATGGCTTCAATAGCTATGTAAGAATGTGTTAGCAGTTTGAGTTTAGTCGATGGCTGTATTGGTTTCGTTCTGGTCAATGATCACAGCTGCACCGTTTTCATAGTAAGTATTCCTCATTTGCTAATATTGAGTCTTTCTATGCGTCATCCATTTACAGGAGATCCAGTCGGATTCCAAGAATGGATTCACACTGGGTGGAGAGATTTGCTGCCTGGTAGGAACATGGAATCTTTCTTGAATTAGCAATCTGGGGAGGATTCTGTTGGGCTGTTGGGACATTCGGATACTGTCTAGGAGCCCCCAAGATTGGATTTGCAGTAGCGTAGGAATTGATATGTTTCTATCAAGATAGATATGTTTTGAGTCAATCTACGCCATTTATCTCATCTCTTTATGCTATTTTCTTGTGGAAGGAATTCAAGTTGGCTACAAAGCGAACATGGTTTTTCGAGGCATTAATGCTAATAACCATGGGTATTTCTGTTGTATTTCTATGTTTTGCAAAGGCTCCAAATTGATTTGTTGTGTAATAGCTCTCTGACGTGTTTGTTCTCTCGATCTCATTATTACATTCTGGCTCCGGATTATTATCAGTGGAATCCTCCAAGGAACTCACTGATCCTATCTCTACAACGATGTCCCTGATATCACAACAAACACTGGCTTATCGTTTTGGAACTACAAACAGTTTATTCGGATCCATTCCCACATCAAGATTGACATCCTCCAAACGACTAGGAGGTTTCATGAATGGTATCATAGCATTCCGCAATCGTTCCGGAGGTAGAGCAATGGTTGAAAATTCTTCATCGCTAAGAGATTCCATTCCCTTCAGATCCTCTCCAACCTTCGATCTTGCACTTTTCATCCATTCATCTAGTTCTGTTTGTAGACTTGGATCCGCTTTAACAGCGTTCTGAAGAGCAGAGACCAATGAGGTTACAGAATCCTGAATTCCAGGAAAGATTTCCGTTAGGTCCACTTGACTTAGGTCCTTTTCTGCTTTGGATAGGATGGACTGAAGAGCATCATCCACTTGTTTCCGATCCTCCTTCTTCAGCTGTAACATATCCAAAACATCATCAGGAGACATGTTTTTGAAGTTTGGGTGCATCGATAACACACCATACAGATCCTTAATCATTTTGGAGTCATTTTCATCCAATTCACTTTCATCAATACTCAAATCTTGAATTACTTTTGATAACGCTTCTCTTCCCCTATCACTCAATTCATCCATCTTGAAATCGATAAATCCCTTCCCTGCATCTTCTGAATGTGTATGGTGAAATGGCGTTTGCATATACATATTCGATGGATTCCTGTCCCTTGAAGGCCGGCCCGATTCTCTTTTTGTATGTAAAGGAATAGTTTCTTCATCAGGAATCTCAGATAGGTCAAGATGAACTAGATTAGAAACAAAACCATTCAGGTACGATTTGAACGTGGCCGAGAAAAGAAACGGATCAACACACTTCCCCATTTTGGACTCGTAGTAGTAATAGTCCTAAGCATCCACAAGGGAGAATCGATTAACAGGAAAATGAACAAACAATTCACAAATACATAAGTCGGAGCCTCACAGCTCTTTTCGTTCTTTTTCTTTCTTCTTTTCGTTTTCGATGTTCTGCAAGAACTGCGGCAAACGCTCTAGGACACATACAGGCATTATTGGAAAGCGTTCTTCGTCATAACTACCCTCTTTTGCTACGATTCGAACAAGGGTATGCAATGGAATGGAATAATAAGGAATATTGACTTTTGGACTATCGACAAAGTATGATATGAGGCAGCGCAAAACAGCCTGATGTGAAACAACTATTACAGGTTTGGTAGTTCTTTCTAATTCAAATATGACTGGTTGTAAACGATCAATGATGTCATTATAACTCTCCCCTCTGACATTAACACTATTGACTATTCTTACTGTGGATAACGAAAATTCAACTTATCTTTTTTTCGTTGTCTGGCAATCTCAGGATACTTCTGTCCCATTTCGGTATAGGTTAAATCTTCACAAATTCCAGCATCAATTTCATTCAAAGCAGCCCAACGAACACGACTGTTGCATTCAATGTATTCTGCTGTTTGTACAGTACGTCGCTTACAGCTTGTCCATACTGCGAGACGATTAACATCACAGTATTCAATAGTTGAAACGAAACGGCCCAACATTTGGGCATACTGTTTCCCAAAGGCTGTTAGATTCGGGTCACCTCCGATACGATCTTCCAGATTGTACTCCGATTGACCATGACGAGTGAAAAAGATGGGTTTCGGTTCTGGATGAAGATTCATCACGAAGGATACGATGGTTGTGGTTAAGTAACCACGGACATTGTTCGTAATATAACGCTTACGATTATCCTTATTCACTTCCGCAATACAATACACATAACTCTCTTCATTCTCAAGATCGTTGTAACTACATGTCACCCCTTCTGAAATACGTACCTTAGCATCTGATAAGCTACACGGTTCTCATAATCCTCCATGGCGTGAGCGCGATCGTACCCCATGTATTCGATGGAGAAGAGTTTCTCTCGTTGGAAGCGACGAAGACGGATCGAGTTGTCGTTCATTCGCATTTCGATCCACAATGGAAGATGAACATTGGGCTACAATCACACTTTCCATCAAATTGTACTTCCTGAGCAATTCTTTTTGTAATGTATTCCCGAATTTCGTGACTGGTGTTGGAGCCATCGAGAATTCCCACCTGACCATTGTCTCGTAGATACTCAAACATCTCTTTCATTGTGTCTTTAAGTACTTTCATGCGGAGTTGAACCATCTAAAAATAACGAAATCTATTCTACACAACCTCAGGATTATTCGGATCCCAGTAAATAGCGGGAGGAGATGCGTAATCTGGATAGTTCTTCTTCCTTACTTCAGAACAAGAAAACACTCGGGCTTCATATCCTTTCCATGTTAGAAAGCGGCGAATCTTATTTGCAACATATCTATATGTTAGAGCATGTCCTTACCTACGTTTTCCCGCAACCAGAGACTCCAACCATACAAATGACAAGCTTCACTCCATCTCCAAGTTGCATCAATCCCCCTAATCCAGGAACTCCATGCACATAGGCTTCTCTTTCTCTAGTTCTTCCCGGACATACATCTATTCACTCACCCAACAAACATGACAGAAACCAGATTTATAATTAGAATTCATATTCTCGCATCCAATGCTATTGAACACTCCAGTTTTTAAACTCAAGTAATCTCTTTAATGGTATTTATGAATTACTCCTAGACTTCTATTAGTTTTGTGATTTATGAAATACACAATGGAGTAGTATTAAATAAAGTGTTTAAGTGGTGAATAGCCATATTTCAACTTGAATGAGAGGATCGCTGATAAACATCGTTTATTGAGTAAATCACTCTATCAAATCTTTTAACTGCATTTGCATAACCAATTTTGGTTCTTACATCGCTATTTCCGAACAAGAGAAGAATAATGATACCGAAATCGGGTCTATTCCTGTCACCAATAGTGACCTTGTCAAATGAATACTACAATATAACAATGAAATGGTACTCAGCACACAATCTATTCATTATTGTGTGCGTACAAATGGGTTACTCCTGTTTGCTTTCTTGTATCTTGTAATGCAATTGCATCGTGGGTTGCTGCATATTTATTTCACCTTAGTAACCCCTGTTCCTAGCCCAGAGAACATAAGTGAGTCCGTTATTACAGAGAAAAGAGCCGAAGTCGGACAAACACCTTTCAAACTCTATGATGACAGTATCTGCTGTCTCAACTCTACGAAGTCGTTTCTTTTATGTATGTCATATCCACATCCAGCAAAAAGATACTTCTTATGTCGAACAGCTGGGACGTTCTCTCCAGAATATCCAAAACTACGTCACTATTCACTTCCTCAATCGCCTAATAAATACTATGAATACCCTTATGATGCTACAAATCCCATGAAAACGTATGACCATTCTCGTCTATCAATTCTTAGTCTTGTTATGAAAATGCAAAGTTACATATCTCAACAGTCACGAATACCCCCAGTGGCTGATCATGGGATTCTGTTCCATGCCTACTCCAGTAATGGATCCTGCAACATAACAAACTCCTATGTTGCAGATCTCGAGCATATGGCACGACTGTACAAAACTCTTTCTCCTCTTGTTTGTGTGTATTATCCGACTCATGCGTAGACTCTTATTGCTGTTGTCTCCAATTGTGATCTGTCTCCAACTATTTTCCAATATGTAGATATAGTCATTCCTATCCATCCTCTTGATATTATTCCTTCGAATCAATCTCAATTTACTACGAGATCAGTATACAATATGGTATCTCCTTTCAATTATTCCCTTATCATGGATTCGCATGTGATCGCCTGTAATGCGAGCGATATCGAGGAGGTATTTCGTCTCTTTAGAGAATCCAATGTTGACATAGCATATACGACACGAGAACTCAACAGATGGATAATGAGCGGCTTTGCCGTTCTCATTCATAATACAGATAGGACTTTTCGACTATGGAGACTGATCAACGATTTTCATATGAAGATTGACTACCATACAGACGATCAGTATGGTATTCATTATATGACGAGAACACTTGTGGAAAGTGGTCTACTTTCGTTTCGTTGGTTAAGCAATAACTGGTTCTTTGCATCCCATGGTGTCGACAAAGATGGGGTGTTTGGAGGAACCGCAAAGTCTTACCGTTCCTCTGTCCTTATTAACGGGAGAGTGCGCTTTATTCATACGAAGGATAGCAGGAAATGTGATTATGTTAATGGAAAACATGGTGAGTTATCGCGTTTTCTGAGAACTTTCTATATCGATGGTGAAGATCACTGGATTCCTGTCTTTTCACAAAGACAAATGGAGAGACTGGTGAGAAACTATAAGGCTCCTGCTTTTAACTGGCACTTGTTGGATGACAACAGTCCTAATGCGCTCTATTGGTACCAAAACTGTAATACTACTCTTCCTATCCGTTGATTTGTTTGTTAATCGTGGAAACGTGGAAAACCCCATATCATTATCGGGTTTTATCTCCAAGAATAAACCATGCTCTCGGTTTCTAGACTTGCAGTAAAAAGTATTTCGGGATCTTTATTCTCTCGGTCCTATGGAAAGATCCGTGAACTCACCTCGACAGTTCCTGGCAAGATGCCCAAAGTCTGCACATCTGAAGAGGTTGTAGAAACAGTCAAGAGTGGAGATCGCGTTTGCCATCGTATCTAAGGTAATCGGATAGGTATGGATTCATCTTGGTCCCTGTTCGCCTCTCGGACTTTTGAATTCCCTCTGTGATGTGCATTCCTCAATGAGGTCTGATTATGTAGACTGCTAAGGCAAGAGGACTGAAGGATGTTGAACTTGTCCATTTGCTCACTCTCGGTGAAGCGCCATATACCAAACCCGGTATACTCTTTGATACTTGTTTATGAATAGAGTTTGATGGTATATTCAATACTCGCAATCTCTTTGTTGGCGGAAATACCCGTAAGGCTGTAAATCGTGGGCAGAATGATTACGTACAATCATAATCTTTATTTAATGATAAGGTACCTATTTTCTTTGGAGAAGTTCCGGGATTGATGAGAAATGGAAACTACCACATGAATGTCTGCATGCTTCATCTCTCTCCTCCCGGTAATTCCACCCTTCTTTTCTGATGGTTAGATGAGCATGGCTATTGTACAATGGGTGCTGGTGCAGAGGCCACACGTGCTGCTGCCGAATGCGCTGATGTTATTGTTGCTGAGATCAATTCCCGCATGCCTCGTTGCTACGGAGACACACTTGTTCACATGAGTCACCTCGAGAAGGTGGTTTATGTGGATCGAGATCTTCCTCACTATGAGTTACCTGGTGATTGCCATATCCATTTGTGATGTGTAGAGATGGATGAAGTCCAGTACAAGATTGGTAAGCAGATTGCAGACAATCTGGTAGAAGATGGCTCAACACTGCAAGCTGGTATTGGTGTGATTCCAGATGCTGTAATGGCCAATCTGAAGGGCCATAAGGGTCTGGGTGTGCATAGTGAAATGTTTTCGGATGGCATGATTGATTTAATTCAATCAGGAGCCATCACGAACGAATTCGTTGGGATTCTGCTGTGTGATGATACGTAGAAGCCTATGGATACAGGCTGTTCTTCAACATGCTTCGTAATGGGAACTGAGAAGACGTGAGACTGAGAATGATGAATGAGACGTAGTTATGAATTTGTGAATAACAATCCTTCGGTACTGATTCGAGATGTTGCATTTACCAACGATCCGTTTGTGATTGCCCAGATGCCAAAAATGGTGGCCATTAATTCAGCTATTGAGATTGATATTACAGGTCAAGTTGTGAGTGACTCTATTGGACCGAGAATCTTCTCTGGATTTGGAGGACAAGTTGACTTCATCTATGGAGCTTCGAGATCAAAGGGAGGAAAGCCAATTATTGCTATGCCTTCAACAACAAAGAAGGGTGATAGTAAGATTGTTGGCTTCTTGCGTCAAGGAGCCGGTGTTGTGACATCGCGTGCTCATGTGAGGTAAGAATGTGTGTAGCGAATAAGATCAAGATACATTGTGACTGAATATGGCATTGCTGATTTGTATGGCAAGTCATTGAGAGAGAGAGCAAGAGCCTTGATTAATATTGCTCATCCCAATCACAGAGAAAACTTGGAGAAGATCGCAAGAGAACAATTGAATTTGCGTATATAAATATGTTTGTGAATAAACATGATATTGGATATAGAGACTAGTATTTGATGCTTTGCAATATACAGCTCGTGGATGCATTTGAGAAATCCAAGATCTATTATACAAAAATGAGTGATACAGATGCTTCATCTCTTGTTGTGATTGAAGGTAACTCTCTTTCAATTTCGATTTCACATGAGGCATATCCATTGCATATGAATTTGTAAGGATACTAAACTGATAACCGACATACGTCAAATGTCGCATATGCTGCATCTTATTGTAGCCATAATTGACAAAACGTTCATCAAAGAGAGGTGTATGATCACCTTTCTTCAAAAAGTAATAGGGTTCTTGTTCATAATTGGGAATGCATCGTATCCTAACGATATGATTTGTTCGATTGAGCAAAAACCAATCGGGGTTGATAAACATCTAATAAGAAATGATAATGAAGCGATACATGTGTGAATAGACCGGGTTTACGCTCAAAACATGTACCATTGAGAATACACGCATGAAGATCATTCACAGATGATGGGAAGAAATGCTTTCCTCTATACTAAGAGTCGATATTGGATTAGACAATGAGAACGATTCTTGAAGAGTCATGGAATTGTGGATTAGGGATTGATTGAAGAAGAAGACTGGAATAATTATAGCCATCCGATCATCTGTAAGGAAGCGGGTTGGAACTGCTTGCATTTCATCATATAAATTCACTAAACATGATAAAAGAAGAGAGAGTACATGAAGGCCATAAATCCATGTCAGTGACTGCGTAATGACTGGTGATCACTTGACGAATTCCAGTATTCCGCAAAGTATTAATAGGAAACAAAGATTCGGAATTTGCTGTGACGACAACCACTTGAATACGTTTGGATGTCATTGTCATCACTCTCTCAACAATAGGAGAATCATCCGAAAATGCATAAAAAACAAAAATATATATTCCAGACCATCGATAGGATAACTCTTGAATAAATGAGGCTCTAGATGCTCTAATCCTAATATTTCACACTCAATCCCACGTTAAAACGGAGACTAAAGTAAAGTCAAAACGAAGTTTGGTAGTTGCAAGTGATTGCTGTTCTCTAGTTGTCTTTCTAATTGCTGGATCCCAAATTTGGTCTCCCGCAACATTTACAATAGATTTAAATGTTTCGATATAGAATACATTACTACATTTGAAACCAAGTTCATTCCAAACATAGAAAACAAAATCAGAAGAGAAAGAAGAGAAACAAGCCAGCGCATTGCCTGAGATTGTGACACTCATTTTGACAACTTCGTTTCAATTCTAACAAACAACCAAACTAAACAACTCATTTATGGTGCTTCTTTCCTCTCCTCATCTTATTAAGCAACTTCTTGTGCTTCTCCTCCCACATCTTTCTTCCACTCATCGGAATTCTCACATGATTCGAAATCTGACTCTAATTCTCATACTACAGTAATATAATAAACCTTTTGGTTCCGGCGACTACTCACACTGCTATTCGTGCTAAGCAGTTCCGCAGTAACTGCAAATGACTATAATTCATTCCCTTATCTAGAATGTACATGCAAGGGATCATCAACCTTCTTCCGCTTGTAATCATCCTTCATTTTCCTACATGTTATTGATTTATTCTATTCCTACTCTCTACGACTATTTGTAGTATCCTTTACTGTCACTTTTGGTTTCAAAACATCCGGAATCAGATAATCAGGAATATCCTTCAGGTGAGGTTGAGGTCGAATCAACTTCTTCGCCGCTCCATGTTGAAGCATCTTTAATTCCTGTGGGTTGTCTTCAAAGTGCATTTTCAACTTGGCACTATTCAGAGCCTCACGACGTAACTCCATCACTCGTGTATCCTTAATCAATTTCTTGTTAATTCCACGTTTCACATCCTCTACTCTACAGATTACAATCATAAATATGTCCTCACCTGTAAGTAAATGATTCGATCTCCTTCACATCAAATGGTAGTTTCTGAGGCACAGGGTGACCATCACGAGGTGGATTATGCTTCTGGATCTCCGTTAAAATCAGTTTCTCTTCAGGATGATTCATATCCACAAACGATAGAGCAGTTCCTACGAATAACCGTGGGAATCATTTCAATACCCAGATTCTCAGCACGTGCTGTTCGTCCAATACGATGAATATATGAAGCTACAGAGGAAGCTAAGGAATAGTTGACCACAGCAGAGACATCTGATCATCACTACCTTAGAAGATACTCACTCTCAAAATCTATCCCTCGACTAATCGCATATTCACCTTCATCCTTCAATGATTCGTCTTCCTTCTCCTCATCCAATGAAGGAGCCTCTTCATCACTCATATCAAACAAACCATCTTCTTCGTCAATCTCACTTTCTTCATCCTCTTTCAATAAATCACCATCCTCCTCTTCATCTTCTTTCAACAGGTCATCGTCCTCTTTCAGTACCTCCTTCTCTTCCTCATCTTCTTTCAACAGATCACCATCCTCCTCTTCATCATTCTTACTTTCTGATGTTACTGGTTCTGTGTCCTCATTTGAAACAATGCCTTCATCTGTTGCTATCAAATAGTCAAACAACCCCTAATCATCATTCATTCAATTCCATCACTTACTCGGTTGAATTGATAAATGATATTATTACGTGACAATAAAGGTAATTCATTGTTTAATACAACAGCTTTCATCGAAAAGCGAGATAAGAAGATATACAAATAATACCCCCTATTTTTGACATAACACAATACCTTCTTACAATTCCAGATTGTTGACAAATATGATCACCTTTCCTTTGATGATATGAAGACGGAGTAATGCATACAATAGAAGTGGTTTATCCTTTTCAGAAACATCAATGTAGAATTCCTTCAAGTCTAGACATCAACATCCTCATCTTCATCAACTTGTATTCTCTTCCTTCAATTTAATTGTTACACAATTATGAAGGAGCTTCTTCTTAAGCGAATTCACATCATCCGTCAAGGTAGCGGAAAGAATCACATTCTGACATGTTGCCGGAATAAGATCGACCACTGCATTAACATCACTCTCATATCCATAGGATAACAACTACACATCAATTCGATTCTCTTTTCCAACCAAATCGGCTTCATCGATTACAAAGGTATGGATATTCTTCAAAAGATTCTCTTGATGGAGTTTTAAGTGACTCAATAACAGTTTGGGTGTCGAAATGACAACATCAGTGTAAGCATTCAGATAGTCCCTCTGCTGCTCCACATTTGTGTCATACAATGCAACACAATTTACAGAACTACTGCAATATCGAGTCAGACTCTTGAAACACATAAACGTCTGCATGCACAGTTCTTTTGAAGGAACTAAGACAACCACCTTTATTCCATCAACATTGCTATTAAGTGAGAGGAGTTTCTGAACCGCTGGAACTGCATATGCTATAGTTTTTCCTGATCCCGTTCTTGCCTTCACTAATACATCCTTTCCGGA
>JABLTK010140644.1_pt1 | contig 15209 bp, 9 predicted proteins | sample 7160131 | NCBI WGS metagenome assembly JABLTK01 (sample SAMN14651221, study PRJNA627086) | human gut metagenome | isolation source: feces | host: Homo sapiens
AAGCCCTTGATGAAGCCGAGCGCGGCATGCATGTGGCAGAGGGGTAAAGCTCGTTCCATTTAAGCACGCTCACATAATCCTGCTTATACTCTCCCGCGGCCTCCCACAGAACGCCGTCCTGCGAGAACTCAAAGCTGTATGAGCCCTCGCCCACGCCGGAAAACAGCATGATGCGGCTGGGGTATTCATCCCCCGGCAGCTCGACCACGGCGGAGGCGTTCTCCATCGCCGCGAAGGTCTGCGGGGATTCCGTATTCCCAAGGCCGGTAAAGGCGATGGCGGCATACAGCAGGGAAATAAGCGCCATTATTCCCGCGTCGATCCTGTCAAGGCGCTTTGCACAGCCCGCGCGCCCCGGCAGCTCGCACGTGCGCAGACGGGGCAGACCGAGGAAGAACACTGCCAGCAGTATGAACAGCGTGACCGGCATAAGATAGGTGATTTTCATAGGCAGCTACCGTCGGGCCAAATGGCCCCCCTGACTTTTTATCCTCTCAGCGCCATGTGCAGCTCGTGCACATCGGCAAGCACGTAATCCGGGCGGCGCTCCGCTGCATCGGCCATTTCCTTCGTCGTCTCTCCGGACAGCACCAGCACCGAAACGGACCCGGCGTTCTGCGCGACGGCGATGTCGGTGTAAAGCCTGTCGCCGACGGCGCATATCTTCTCGTTCGGGATGCCCGTCATGGTGGATATGACGTCTATCATGTTGCGGTTGGGCTTGCCTATATAGGTCGGCTCCTTCCCGCTGGAGGCCGTCAGCAGCGCGCATATGCTGCCGCAGTCAGGCAGGACCTCATCCGCCGGCATGGGGCAGACCCAGTCGGGATTCGCGGCGATGAAGTGCGCGCCGCGGCGCAGGAAGTGGCACGCGCGCTCAAGCTTTTCGTATACAAGCTCCGTGTCGAAGCCCTGCACCACTACGTCCACCGTGTCCGCCTCCGTGTGGCCGTTTTCATCGTTCACAAGGTAGATGCCGTAGCTTACAAGCTCCCGGTGGAAGGCCTTTGTTCCGGCAAGGTATACCTTCGCGCCGGGGTGGCGCTGGTTGAGGTACATCCCCGTAGCCATGCCGGAGGTGAATACGTTCTCGCTCTCGCAGGGAAAGCCGAGGCGGCGCAGGCGCGTTATATAATCCGTTCCCGCGCGGGAGGAATTGTTCGTCAGATAGATGTATTTTTTCCCAAGTGCGGGCAGATCATTCATCAGCTCCACAGCGCCCTCGTATACGTTGTCGCCCAGGTAGAGCGTGCCGTCCATGTCAAAAAGAAAAAGCTCACAGTCTTTAAGCTTTGCAAAGTCCATTTGCGGTATGTCTCCGTTCTTTCTTTATTCTCCGTCGTCTGCCCATGCAAGGGCGCATTTCACGGCGCGGCTCCACCCGCGCAGCAGGGCGTCGCGCTTCTGCCCGTCCATGACGGGGAAGAACACTTTGTCCACGGCCCAGTTTGCGCGTATGTCGTCCACGTCCTGCCAGTATCCCACGGCAAGACCTGCAAGGTACGCCGCGCCCAGCGCGGTCGTCTCTATGCAGCTTGGCCGCACGACGTCGCAGCCGATAAGGTCGCTCTGGAACTGCATGAGGAAGTCGTTGGCGCACGCGCCGCCGTCAACCTTGAGCTTCGCTATCTTTATGCCGGAATCCTGCTCCATCGCGCGGGCAATGTCGCAGGTCTGGTACGCCAGAGACTCAAGCGTCGCGCGCACAAGATGCGCCCGGCCGAAGCCGCGCGTCACGCCGAGTATAGCGCCGCGTGCGCGCTGGTTCCAGTACGGCGCGCCCAGCCCCGTGAATGCCGGCACCACATATGCCCCCGCCGTGTCCGCCACGGCCTCGGCGTACTGCTGGCTCTCACCGGCGGAGGATATGACGCCCAGCTCGTCGCGCAGCCACTGTATGGCTGCGCCCGCCACGAATATGCTGCCCTCAAGGGCGTATTCCACATGGTCTGCAAAGCCGACGGCTATCGTCGTGACAAGGCCGTTTGTCGAGGCGACAGGCTTGCGCCCCGTGTTCATCAGCAGAAAGCAGCCCGTGCCGTAGGTGTTTTTCATTTCGCCCGGCTCAAAGCAGCACTGGCCGAAAAGCGCGCACTGCTGGTCGCCCGCTGCGCCCGCGATGGGTATCTCCCCGCCGTACAGCTCGAACTCCGTCTTGCCGTAGACTGCGCTGGAGGGCTTTACCTCCGGCAGAATGCATTCCGGGATGTCCAGCAGCTTTAAAAGCTCGCTGTCCCAGCACAGCTCATGGATGTTGAACAGCATTGTGCGGCTGGCGTTGGTGTGATCCGTCACGTGCACACGCCCGCCCGTCAGCTTCCAGATGAGCCACGTGTCTATCGTGCCGAAAAGCAGCTCTCCCGCCTCCGCGCGCTCACGCGCACCCGGCACGTTGTCCAGCAGCCATTTGATCTTGGAGCCGGAGAAGTACGCGTCAGGTACCAGACCGGTCTTTTCGCGTATCGTGTCCGCGTAGCCCTGCGCGACAAGGCCGTCTATTATGTCCGCCGTGCGGCGGCACTGCCACACTATGGCGTTCGCTATCGGCGTGCCCGTGGCCTTATCCCATATCACTGTCGTTTCGCGCTGGTTCGTTATGCCGATGGCGGCGATGTCCGCCGCCGTCACGCCGAGCTTCTCCATCGCCGCGCGGGAGACCTCCAGCGTCGTGTTCCATATCTCCACCGCGTCATGCTCCACCCAGCCGGGGTGGGGAAATATCTGCGTGAATTCCTTCTGCACGGAGGCGCATATGCGCCCGCCCTTGTCGAACAGGATACAGCGCGAGCTTGTTGTGCCCTGGTCAAGGCTCATTATGTACTGCATTTGGTGCTTCTCCTTCTCATCTTCTTATCCGTATTTGACTAATTTAAAGCACGGCCACGGGCATGATGAGCCCGTGACCGAGCGTGTGCTTTTATTTTACTATAAGGCGCGTCATTCTCGCAAAGGTCAGCCTGTTGCGGATCGCGGAGGATATGTCAAGGAAGTCGTCTCTCACGCTCTCGTCGATATCAAGCTCGGCAAGGGAGTGCTTCGCGCCGATCTTCGTGTACAGCGCGATAAGCTCCTCCGCAGTGGGGATGGTCGCGATGATGTCGCGGATCTCCTGCCAGTGCGTCTTGATGTTCTCCGGGTCAAAGGTCTTGAGGACGTCGTTCTCGTTCTCCTTGAATATGCCGCCGGCAAGGTCACCGAATACGGCCTTCACCCATGCCTCGTCCAGCGGCTCATAGGGCTTGACCTCGATAGTCTCGCGCTTGGCGTACTCGTGATAGGCGCGCGCGCACATGATGGTGCCCACGCCCACGCACTCGCCGTGCATGCCGTGTGCATGCTCGAACCCGCGCGGCTTCATCTCCACAAGATGCGCCACAAGATGCTCCGCCCCGGAGGCGGCGCGGCTGTTGGAGAGTATCTGCATCGTCAGGCCCGACAGCATCTGCGTGTAGGCCATGGCCTCATAGTCCGGCGCTTTCCCCTCGGCCAGCTCATGCGCGCAGCGCACCATGATATCCAGCGCCTCCTGCGCCATTGCGCACACCTTCTCGCAGAAGTACTCGCCCGATACTATGTGCGCTATCTTCCAGTCGGCGATGGACACGTACTTTGCCATGATGTCCTGCACGCCCGCGATGGTAAGGAACATCGGCGCGCCGGAGACAATGTCCATGTCGCATATGACGGCGTCCGCCGCCTGCATGGGGATGGACTTCTTCTGTCCGTCTATGATGATGGAGCATATGTCCGCCGTGAACCCGTCGGAGGAGACGATGGTGGGCACGGCAACGAAGGGGATGCCCAGCTTGTACGCGCTGTAGCGCGCGAAGTCCATCAGCGTGCCGCCGCCGACCGTCACAATGTAGTCGGGCTTGCGCACGAGCATCTTCATCATGTCCTCAATCATGCCCTTCTCGCTGTGCAGACCCTGCGCCTCAAGAACTATCTCCTGATCCGCGCGGATATGCGTCATCGACGGCAGATTGTAGGTGTTCGTGTCGTATATCACGGTGCGGAAGCCGGAAAGCCCGCAGTCGTCCATGTACTTGTCAAACTTTTTCAGCGCGCCATATTCGCATACGACGAGCTTCGTGCGCAGCTCATGGTCGCGCCCGCATTCGCATAGGCCGGTGTACTTTGTGCAGTCAAGTATCATTTGTTTTTCCTCCGTTTGTTGCTTGCATTAGCAGTATTGTTTCATGTTGCTTATTGTAGCGTGTTTGTATGAATTTTTCAAGAACCAATACCGGATAACTCCGAAAAATCGCGCTGAAAAGGGGGAACGCCGCGAATGACGTTCCCCAGCGCGTAAGGAGTGATTATCAGTGCTTAATAGTTTGCGGCAACGACAGCACCGCCGCCGAGAACTGTACAGGTGTTTGCAACAGCCATCATGGTAATGAGTATTGCGTTGACAATAGCGCACAGATACGGATTATTTGTTTTCTTGTAGATAAAGCGGGTCATGAACGGGGTGACAAAGAGGTAGATGCAGGCGGGATAGAGCCAAATGCCGCTGATACGGAAGCCTTCTGTGGAGTACCACTTCAAAGCGCCGGTCGAGAAGAACGTAATGTACTGAATGGCAATGAATACGAGTGCACCGAGCGCATTGAACAGACCAAGCAGTGCAACATTGAGCTTGCCGCCGATGTTGTTGTAGTTGAAGCAGTTAAAGGACACGGAGTTGACAACGTAGAACAGGAGAAACAGCGGCAGATATTTAAGACCGATGATGACCTTGTCCGCGTCAAATGCTTTAAGTGTCAGAACCCACAGACGGAAATCAGACTTAAAGAAGTAGTCAGCAAAGAACAGAATGACGAACGCAAGAACAGCGGTGAGCACAGCGAGAACGACAGTGCGCCACAGGCGGCTGAGGCTGATCTTCACACCGCGTACAGCGGGGTCAAAACCGTTTGCCTTTCCGTAAGCATAATAGTATACGAGCAGAACGATAATGGCAAACACGGCACACAGTACGCACCATACGCCCATGGTGAGAGGTCCGGTCTGGACAAAGAACGGAGTGGTTTTGGAGTAGACGTTTACGATGGTCCAGTAATAGCTTAAGCCGGAGAACAGCGCACACAGCGAAAGAGAAATCCAGAACCACAGTTTGCCCTTGATGTCCTTGACCTGAAGTGCGGCAATCTCGGTTTCAGCCTTGAGAACACCGAAGTACTTGGTGTCTAGCATGAGACTCATGAACGCGAGGACAAAGATGATGATGCCGACAAGACCAAGGAAGTTAAACGCGGTTTTCCACTGCCAGACCTGATTGCCAGCGTCAATAGGATTGGGCGCTCCGAACGCATCTTCAAAGAACTGTATGCCATAGCTGACCGATGTAGCTGAGAAGTGAACCCAAGGGTGAGTGCAGCTCGGCTGATAAATGACACGGAACAGACCGTCCTGCTCATAGTATTTGCCGGGAACGACATCATCCATACCGTCAGCGCCGTGGTTGAAGTTTACAAAATTCTTTGCATCTGCGGTGGTGGCAAAGTTGCGGGGAACGACTTCGTTGCCGTCCTCATCAGTGCACCAGTAGAAAAATTCGTCATACAGGTCGGCAATTATTCCGACATAACGACCATCGAGATCTGCGCTGTGGTCAACACCGGTGTCATCAACCCAAGTAGAGGCTTCATAGAGAACGGCGGAGATAAGCGGGGTCTCGCGCTCGTTGTCTATTGCGACTGCCATGTCACAGGCGGCGCCGCCGCTGGAGTGACCGGTAACGGCTATCTTGGAAATATCAACATAGGGGAGAGTACCGGCAAGCTCGACTGCCGCATCGAGACCGACGGCGGAGGTGTAAAGCCCATTTGCATCGGTAGATTCAGAATCGCCGTGACCGTGCATGTCAACCGCAATGACCACATAGCCGCGGCGGGCATATTCAACGGAGTAGAGATCCTGCATTTCCTTGTTGTTGTACCAACCTTCTATGGTGATTATGCATGGAGCGGGCGCGTCCGCGGTGGCATTTGCGGGCTTGTAGAGGAGTGTGCTGACCTCATAGCCGGACTTGTCAACAAGGCGAAGCTCCGAGACTTTCACACGTCCCCAGCTACCCTGAACAGCAGATGCCATTATCATGCTGACAAGGCAAAGCACAAGCGCAAGGCATACCCAGAACTTGGCGTTTTTCTTCACTTTCATGTTTTTCTCTCCTTTTTCTCATTTTTTGTACGGGCGCACTGCGCACCCGCCATAACGTGTTTTCATTCTATCCGTCAATTTGCTGATTGTCATTATTCACAGTCCGTACATTTCCAGACGATTTTATGGTACAATTGTGCGAAATATGTTGAATGTGAACTTGTAAATTGACAAAATATTATCATCTATAAAAATGTTTTATTGAATTTGTACAAATGCAACAACAGTGCGCCTCACTGTGTCATACGCCCGCACGCGTGGACAGTAGCAAAAAAAACAGCACGGAATGTTTGCTGACATTCCGTGCTGCTTTTGGAAAATAGGGGGGGCAAAGCAAAACCGCCGCCACTCCGGCAAGTGACGACGGCTTATGCTTTGCATAGTTGTTTGAGTACTTGATAAGAGTTAACCGCTTGTCGCAGCACCCTTTTCATATGCTATTATAGCGCCCGGCATTGATTCTGTCAAGCTTGGCGCGTTTTTTTGCACTACCTCCGGCTTTTCAGCTTCCGGTATGCCAGCGGGGTCACGCCCTCAAAGCGCTTGAAGAGCTTGACAAAATAGCTCACGTCCATAAAGCCCAGCGCGGCGGCGATGGCGCTCACGCTGTCGGGCGTGCCGCGCAGCAGCTCCTTTGCGCGCTCCACCTTGCGGCGGTTGACATAGTCGGTGTAGTTTTCGCCCGTGTCGTGCTGAAAAAGACGCGAGAAGTAGCTTCGGCTCAAATGGCAGAGCGACGCCATTTCATGCATGGGTATCATCTCGTGCAGGTGCTCTTCAATGTACACGACCGCGGGATAGACCAAGCTGCTTTTCTGCACTGCCGCCGCCGCGCCGCCGCTCTCCTCCGCATCGGTCAGCGCGTGTATTTCGACCGGCGCGTCAGCGCCGTCACGGTCAGCGCCGTCGCGGAGACCGCGCAGCCGCCATTCGTAGCTCATCATCTGTGCGCGGCGGTCCACCGCGCACTCGACGATATACTGTACAACGGCGTTTATCATGTCCGCAATGCCGCGTATGCGCTCGTACTCCATCTCCGGCAGCCGCTGGTACAGCTCGCGCAGATCGGGCTGCAGGGCGCTCACCTCGTCGTCCGCGCGGAAGGAGCTTATCTCGTTGACAAGGCGCTCCACCCCCGCGTCCGACCCGTTCGAGACGCGCACCTGACCGAACATCACCGCGCCCAGATACTGATCGCCCACGGTTACGGGCACGGCAACGTCCACGATGCCGCAGTGGCACAGGTAGATGAACGGCTGATTGAGCCGCACAGCCTCCAGTCCGGCGAGCGAGTCGCACCGCTGGCAGCGCTTGCGGGTGATGGGATTTTCGCGGATGATGCTGCAAAACTCCGTGCGCATGCTGTGCTTTGTGAGAGGCGTGCCCTTATAGTCTATCGTGATTATGGCAGTGCCCGTCTCTTTTGCGAGCTGATCCTGAACAGCCTCCCAGCGGGATATGTCCAATATGGATTTTATGTCGAATTATACTGCTTTCGCGTCTGCGGACGCGAAACTCTGCGAGGCTTTTTTTGCAAGCTGAGTCCCTATGAGGGGCTGCGAGTCCTGCTATGACCGTGTCAGCTCCCGGCCTGTTCGGAATGAACAGGCCGGGAGCTTTTACTTTGTTTTCGTGTGTTTTTCTGCTTACATGACGCCGGAGGCTTCCTTGCTCTCCGCGATGATCTGGTTTAGCTTGCGCGCGGGGTAGTAAAGCGTGATGCCTATCACGAAGAACAGCACGCACATGCCCAGAAGTATCAGCGCGCAGCGGGCATAGGTGCCCTGATAGAAGCCGCCTATGGTCTCGCGGATGAGGTCCATGCCGTAGTGGAAGGGCATGAAGTCGTAGAGATCCTGGAATATCTGCGGCAGAACGTGTATCGGGTAGGAGCCGCCGGAGCCGGCCACCTGAATGACCATGATGATGACGGACGCCGCAAGGCCGATATTGTCAAGCGCGTACACCAGCGAATAGTTCATCATCACGAAGTTCAGCGAGATGAGCATACAGCCGAGGATGAACAGCGCCGGACTGACGCACTGGATATCCACATAGCACAGGCAGCCGAGCGCCGTGACCAGCGCCTGGAAAAGCCCGATGCACAAAAACAGGATCAGCCTCCCGAAGTAGCGCTGTATCTGCGGCGCTTCCTCATACTCGGCATAGGGTATCTGCGGCTTTATCATGGCCGCCGTCAGCAGCGAGCCGACGAACAGCGCCAGCATGATGTAATACGGCGACATGGCCGAGCCGTAGTCCGCGATCTCATACACGATGACCGTGCGCATATCCGTGGGCGAGACGAGATAATCCGCAAGCCCGTCGGGGTTGTTCTCCAAAATGTCCATGAGCTGGCGGAAGGCCTCGCTGTCCACCATGCGGCGGACGTCCTCCGCCATGCCGCGCACATAGGTGTTGACCTCCGCGGCGAGCTTCTGCGCCTCTTCAAGCGTGAGCTGCGCGTCGCCCATGGCCACGCTGTAGCGCTGCACCGTGGCGGCAAGGTCGCTCATGCTGGCCGTGCCGGAGTCCATGATGCCGCTGAGGCTTTCCATCGCGTCCTGCGCGCGCTGCGCGGCGTTCTGGAGGCGGTCATTGACGCTGCTGTTGAACAGCAGCGCTATCTCACGAAGCTGGCGGCGTATCTCCTCGGCCTGGGTGAGGAAGTTATCCACATTGCCCGCGTCGCCCGTCGTGGCAATGGCGTTCCTGAGCTTTGCCACCGCGTCGAGCGTGACCTTTATCTGCGCCTTCACCGCCGCGGTGTTCGCCGCGTCGTACAGCACGTTGAGGGAATTTTCAATGCTGTCTATAAGGTCGAGCGTCTGCTGATAGAGGTTATCCGCACCGGCGTAGCCCGCCGCGGCCTGTGAGGCGGCGGACACGTTCTGCGCCGCGCCGTCGAGATAGGACGAAGCGCTTGAAAGCTCCGCGCTCTTGGCGAGAAGGTCGTCATAAAGCGTGCTTGCGTACTGCATCGCGGCGTCGTTCTGCGCCGCGGCGAGGCTGCTTTCTATCCCGGCGGCGTAGGAATAATCGTCGTTGAGGTACGTGCTGAGTCTGGCGGAGTCAAGCGTGGACACCAGCGTGTCAAGGTCGTAGTATGCCTGATCCGCATCGCCGTAGGATATGTCGTTATAGATATTGGCCGCCTGCGCCGCCGCGGTGTTCAGCGCGTTGGCAAGGTCCGCGGCGTAGTTTGCAGAGCTTATCATCTCCGCGCTCAGCGTATCCGCGTCGGCTGTGAACTGACTGCGGGCGTTGGCGCTGTCAATGGAATTTGCAAGCGTTCTGAGGCTGTTCGTCCGGCTCACGGCGGCGGCGATCAAAAGCTCCGGCACGGACGCATCCAGCGGCGAAACGGCGGCGAGGTTCGCGTCTGCGGCGTCAAGATAGGCAAGGATGCTGTCCTTTCCCGCGGTGTTGCCCGTCCAGTTGCGCAGCAAATTCATGAGATCTGCAATGTTCTTGTCTATATCGTCAAGCGCGGTTGCGAAGTTCTCCTGCATGGTGGACGAGGCGTCATATATTGCGCCTGCGGTGTTGCCGACGCCGCGCGTGACGCTGCTTCCGTCGGCGAGGACCTGCCCCGCGTCGTCTATCGTCACCGTGACGACGTCAAGAAGGTTCTGCGTCTCTCCGGCCAGCGTCTGCACAGACTGTAAAAGCGCACAGAGCTGATCGAGCTTATTGCACGCGTTGTTCATTGAGCGCGTCAGCCCCTCCGCCACGTCGTCCGCGTCAAGCCCCATGGCCTTGAATATGGAGCTTACGGTGTTTATGACATCCGCGACCTTTTCCACGATGGTGCTGTTTATCTGCTCCTGCACCGCCGTCTTGGCCTTGCCCGTTATCTTCGGGGCAATGGCGTTTTTCTTCTCATTTTCGTAGTATTCGACCTCGGGGTGTATAAGATCACCGTCAAGGATGCTGAGGAAATCCTTAGTGAAGTCGCTCGGCACTATAAGCGCGGCGTAGTAATCACCGGCGTAAAGCCCGTCCATGGCCTCCTCGCGCGTGTCCACAAAGCACCAGCCCATCTGGTCGTTCGCGGAAATGCCGTCCACGACCATGTCGCCGATGTTGAAGTGCAGCCCGAGAAGCTCGCTCCCCTCGTCCTCATTCGCCACGACGACCTTTATGTTCGACGTGGACGCCGGGCCGTAGGGGTCGGCGTTGGACATGATGTTGAACCACGCGTACAGGCACGGAACGAGGCACAGGCCGATTATAACGATGACCGATACGACGCTTGCCGTTATCCTGCGCACATCGCAGCGGAATATGCCGAATATGTTTCTCATACGCATACCTCCGCTTCTTCTTTCCTCTCGCCCTCGCCGGACGCCGCGGGCGCATCCTGCGCCTCATCCGGCATATCCACCGCCGCCGTTTCGGCGGGCGTATCCACCGCAGCTTCGCTCTCCTCCGGCATGGCCGGGGCATATGCTTCCTCCGCCGCGGCAGGGGCGCTTGGCTCCTCTTCCGTTATTGCGGTATATGTTTCCTCTTCCGCAGCTTCCGCCGTCTCTATAACGTCCGCCTCATACTCCGCGGATGCATAGGCGGGCTGCGGCTCCTCCTGCGTGAACGGCGTCTCCTGCGGCTCTTCCGCCGCAGTTATCTCTTCCGCTTCGGCAGCGTGCGCGGCGTTTTCTGCCGCCTTCGCCTGCGCCGCCTCTATCCTGTCAACTATTATCCCGGCAAGCGACGGCGAGGCCGCGATGAAGCCGCGCAGCTTCTCCAGATTTTCCTCCGCCACCACGTCTGCGGCGTTGCGGCCGAAGTCGTGCTCCATCTGCGTGATGTGCCTGAGCTTCTTTTCAAGCTCGAAGTTCAGATACTCCAGTGAAATAAGATACGCCGCAAGTGCGAACATCGTCATTATCCACAGCAGCAGTATTATGACCTTTGACCCGTTCGTCACGAACAGAAGCACAAGGTATAGCACCAGCACGATGATCATGCCCCAAAGGCCCTTGTGTATACGCCGCTGATTCGCCTGGTGCAGAGCCGTGACCTCTTCCACAAGGCGGTCATACATTTCATGATAATTGCTCTCCTGCATAACCGGCACACCTCCCTCAGAACATTTCCGTCTCTTCCAGCCGCTCTTCCATGAACTCGTTCACGCCGATGAACGGGCGGCGCGCGAAAAGCCCGATGCCCAGCGCGACGACCGCGAATATCAGAAGCTGGCCCAGCTTCACGACATAGGTGCTGCCGTAAACGCCGCATATGCACTCGCGCATCGCGTCTATGGCGTAGGGGAAAGGGAAGAAGCGGTATATCTTCTGGAATATCTCCGGCAGAAGCTCTATCGGGAACGTGCCCGAGGAGCCCGCGATCTGCAATACCATCACCACGACGACGATGGCCTTGCCCACGTCGCCGAAGGATACGGCCAGCGAGTATATCAAAAGGCTGAACGTGAAGCTCGTGACCGCGCCGCACAGGTACAAAAGCCCCGGATGCAGGCATTGTATCTTCAGCAGGAACAGATCGCCCGTGATGATTATGGCCGTCTGTATCTGACTGAGGAAGAAGAACAGCAGATAGCGCCCGAAGTAAAGCTCGTGCGGCTTGGGGTCTACCAGCCCGTCGTGCCGCGCGTGCGCCTTGAATATCGCGCCCAGCATGACGCCGCCGACCCATATCGACAGCACAGTGTAGAACGGCGCCATCGCGGAGCCGTAGTTGGCTATCGGGTACACCGGCGTGACGGTCGTCTGCACGACCTGCGCGAAATACTCGCCGTAGAGTATCGGGCTTCCGCCGAGTATCTCCAGCAGCGCCTTGAGGTAATCCTCGCCGTTGAGGGTCTCCAGCTTGTGCAGCGCGTCCGCAAGCGAGCTTGCCACGCGCGTACCGGCGGGCTTGAGTATGCTAAGCGTGTCCGCGCCCGCGGCCTTCACGTTCGCCGCCGCCTGCTTGAGCTGGTGCACGTCGTTGAGCATTATCTTCGCGTCGTCCAGCATGTCGGCAACGCTTAAGAAAGTGGACTCCACCTGAATGCTTATGTCGTCAAGACACGGGATGAAGGACTGGTTGAGCTTGACGAGGGTCTTTAATGAATCCACCGCGCCGTTTATGGCCGTGTCGGCGATCTCCGTCTCGGAAAGCTTGTAAAGCCAGCCGCTCGTCTCCCGCGCGACGGAAGCCATGCTCTCTATATATGCGCGCGTGTCTGACGTCGGCGCGTCGGCCGCCATCTCCTCCAGAAGCTTTGCTATCTCCTCATAGGACGCGGCGCTTCCGGCGATGACCTGATTTGCCGCAGCGACGCCGCTCGTATCGACGGTGGCGTTTTCAAGCACGCGCAGTGCGTTCTCGACCTTCTCCGCGTTCTCGTTTATCTTCATGCTGACCTCCGCCACGGTCTGGCGGAGAGTGCTTCCGTCGGGCAGCTTTTCATTGATGGTCATGATTATCTCATCAAGGCGCTGCGTGTCCACCTGCGGCAGGTTCGTCCCCGCGACGGCGGTGCCGAAGGAATCCATCATCCGGTTGCAGGCGTTCAGCGTCACTATCGACTGCTCAAGTATGCTGCGCAGACTGCCCGCCGGGTCATCGCCGGTGATATCGTCGGCAATGCGGTTGGCCGACTCCATGACGGTGCTTATGACGACCTCAAGGTACGCCTCGTTGATCGACGCCTTGACGTTGCCCGCGGCGGTATCGGTTATCTTCGTCGCAACGGCGTTTTTCTTCGCGTTTTCGTAATATGTAATGCTGGGCTTGCCCGTCCACTCCGTCAGCATGTTGAACATGTTGTAGGAGAAGTCCTCGTCAATGACGACGGCGGCATAGTACTTGCCGGAGTACACGCCGTTGACGGCCTCCTCCTCGCTGTCGAGGAACACCCAGTTTATCGCGGTGCTCTCGCGCAGGTCGTCCAGCACCTCCTGCCCCTTGTTGACGACCTCGCCCTTCTCCGTGACGTAGCCCTTGTCCATCGAGGCCAGCGCAATGGATACGTTGCCGGTGTTGCCGTAGGGATCCCAGTTGGAATAGATGTTCAGCCACGCGTAAAGGCTTGGCAGCAGGCATATAGCCACGGCGACGGCCATGGCAAAGAAATGACGGCTAAGCGTCTTGATATCATACTTGAATACTCCGAGAATGTTCCGCATAATACCTCCAGCTCCATTAGCGACAAGGGTACATACTAGTTACCATAACACTAATATTATATAGCGAAAATTAAGAAAAGTCTATAAATAAAACTAGCAGAATCATACAGCCGCAGCATTTTGCGCAAAAAACGCCCTCAATTTTTGTTGATATTTACAGAAAGTGGACGTCAAAAAAAACCGCTTTCGGATGAAAGCGGTTTTTTTCTCGAACAAAGCGGCAGCGCCACTTTTCCGACAACCTCGATTTTCAGGTTCAGCCCTGATTCCACGCCTTTATTTCCGTGCGCAGCCAGTCTGCCCATTCGGCAATGCCGTCGCCGTTTCTGGCGGAGATGGGGATTATCTTCATGTTGGGGTTGAGGCGGCGCACATACTTCTTGCACGCCTCAAGGTCAAAGTCGAAATACGGCATGACGTCTATCTTGTTGATGAGCAGCACGTCGCAGATAGAGAACATCAGCGGGTACTTCAGGGGCTTGTCGTCTCCCTCGGGAACGGAGAGGATCATGGCGTTCTTGACCGCGCCCGTGTCGAACTCCGCCGGGCACACAAGGTTGCCCACGTTTTCGAGGATGGCAAAGTCGATATCGTCCACGCCCAGCCCGTCAAGGCCCTGCTTCGTCATTCCCGCGTCGAGGTGGCACATGCCGCCCGTGTGGAGCTGGATGACCTTCGCGCCGGTCTTTTCTATCGTCGCGGCGTCCACGTCGGAGTCTATATCGGCCTCCATCACGCCTATTCTGAACTCGTCCTTAAGCGCGGCGATCGTCGCCTTGAGCGTCGTGGTCTTGCCCGAGCCGGGAGAGCTCATCAGGTTGAGCAGGAAAGTCCTGTCCTTTTTCAGTTCCTCGCGCAGAAGCTCCGCCTCGCGGTCGTTATTTTCAAACACGCTCTTTTTTATTTCAAGAACTCTGAAGCCTTCCATATGATTACCTCTTCATTAAAAGATTTTGAGTATAAAGTATTGCTTATAAAATACAATATAGCACTTCCCGCGCGGCTTTGCAACACTCCGCCGCCGTTGCGCCGCTTATCCGGCCAGAAATTCCATGCTTCGCCGGAATTTGGCCTCAAACGCCGCCCTGTTTTCGATAAACTCGCTCTCCTGGACCGGCATGGCGATTATCTCCCCCGCGCCGAGCTTCATAAGCGCGCTCCACCGCGCGTCGCGCGTGCTTACCGTGCCGTTCTGCGCCGGAACGAGTGAGCATTGCAGCGCAAGCTTTATATCCCTGCCGCCGGAGAAGAGCCACGTGACGAACGCCGCGATGTCGCTTTTGCTGCGGCTTCCGCCCGCCGTGACGGCAAGACCCACGGCCTCGCCCAGCATTCCCCCGCCGCTCTCTGCGGACAGCGGCGGCACGGGATAGACGCCGAAGCCGCTCTTCTTCGATGAAAGCTGCGACACGGACACCACGGCGCAGGGAAGCGCCCCGTCATAGACCTGCGACGCCGCGCCCGGCTCATCCGCCGCCGTCAGCGCGCCGTCATATGCGGCCTCCGCCAGAAGATTATAAAGCTTTATATAGTTCTCGCTGCGCGCGCCGGGCGCGTCCTGCGCGGTGAACTCCTCCCCCTCGCGCAGAAGCGTCGTGAAAAACAGCGCGGCAAAGGAATCCGCCGTGAAAAACGGCTCTCCCATCTCTTCGGTATACTCCCGCGCCGCGGCGCACAGCGCCTCCAGCGTTTCAAAGCCCTGTGCATCGCACAGCGCTTCGTTTATCAGCAGCGCCTGCACATCCGCGCCGATGGGGAAAAAGCTCTTCCCTATCGCGGCGCTGCGGCTGGCCGTGCCCTTCGGGTAGTCGGGCGCGCGGCCGGAAAGCGCGGCGCTTATATCCGTCAGCTTGCCGCGCGCGTGCATGTCAAAGGCCCTGTAGTGCGCGCACAGCAGGATATCCG
>JABLTK010080572.1_pt1 | contig 15188 bp, 15 predicted proteins | sample 7160131 | NCBI WGS metagenome assembly JABLTK01 (sample SAMN14651221, study PRJNA627086) | human gut metagenome | isolation source: feces | host: Homo sapiens
CGGTGAAAAGATGCGGCGCACTCGATGGTGCGCCGCGCCCCAATTCATTAGTGGATCAGATCAGCGGGCATCCAGTCGGCCACGGAGAGGTAGCCCAGGTTGCCGTAGGTTTCATTGGCGATTTCGCCCAGGTTTTCAACGGTGCTTTCGGGCTTCAGCGCGGACGCCAGAATTGCGGAGCCGGGAACTTCAACCACGTCGACGCCGTATTCGCCGGTCGCCGGATCGTAGATCTTATCATATTCGCCCGCGATTTCCAGCAGCAGGATGCGCATGGCGATTTCGCCGTTCAGCGTCCAGTCGGTGGTGCCGGCAGCGGTCCAGATTTCCGGATGGTTCTGCATGTTGGTTACGTCTACGGGGTCGATATCAACGGAAGCCATCGGCAGCGCTTCGCCGTTTTCGCCGTTGAAGTTCGGATTTTCCATGATCGCCTGGAACACGCCCTGGCCATACAGATCGTAGTAAGCGATGATGCCGTCTACGTCCTCGCGCTTGAGGGTCTGCAGGGTTGCGGCGGTCACGGTGTTGGCATTATCCATGCTGTCCACGGTGGGCTGGATTTCGGCGACGGTCACGATCTTGCCGGCCTGTTCATATTCTTCCCAGCCAACCTGACGGCGATCGAAGGGGCTGTTGTAGTTCGGGCCGCGCCATACCTTCACCAAGCGGACGCCTTCGCCGAACTTGGCGACCATTTCGTCCAGCAGAACGGTAACCAGAGATTTATCCTGCTGGAACATCTGGGTGATACCCTCGATCTTCATGGTTTCGCCGCCCGTCTTGAACTGGGTATCGAAGCACACGATCTTGGTGTTGGGATACTGTTCCGCCATGCGGCTGAGGAATTCATAGGAGCCATCCTGATTGCCGTGGGAAACAACCAGTCCGTCATAGCCCGCAGCGCACTTCTGTTCGATGGTATCCTGCCAGCGGATGAAATCGCCATCGCAGAATACATCGTCATATTCTACGCCCAGCGCATCGCACAGCTTGCGGGAAGAATCGGACCACATCTGGAAAATGGTGGCGGAAGGCAGAATGTGTACATAGCTTACCTTCTTGCCGGCAACGGGGTTCTCGGTCTCAGCCACGGCGCATACCATCATCATCAGCATGAGCGCAGCCAGGACAACAGCCAGGATTTTTTTCATTTGGGGTTCCTCCTTTGATTGATTTGTTTCTGCGGCCGGCATACGCCTCGCCGACCTGTTAATCCGGATTATAGCATAACATTAACTGAATTGCAATAGCTATGTTCAAATTTTTGTTTATTCATTTAGAATGCATATTATTTCATTTTTCACCGATTTCGTTCGTCGGATAGTAAAATACTTTTACAATTCAACATATCAATCGCGCTAAATTTGCACGATTGAATAATTGACGTTCCCTATTGACATAAACGACCGCTTAAATTATAATAAACAATAGCTGAACAGCGTGCGTTTAATCTAAACAAGCGTTTAGTAGCAATGTTTATACTGTAACAGAAGGTTGCATGGAAAGGGGCGAAATCAATTGATAAACGCAGCGCAATATCCAACGGACGCCAAGGCGCGCAGGCAGATTATCGAAGTTGGCCGCAGGATGTATGAAAAGAACTTCGTCGCCGCCAACGATGGCAACATCAGCTGTCGGGTTGCCGAGGACACGATCTGGACCACGCCCACCGGCGTTTCCAAGGGCTTTATGACGGAGGACATGCTGGTGAAGATGCGCATGGACGGCACGGTGCTGTGTTCGGGAAAATCCGGCCCGTCCAGCGAAGTAAAGATGCACATCCGCATCTATCAGGAAAATCCGCGCGCGCAGGCGGTGTGCCACGCACACCCGCCGCTGAGCACATCCTTCGCCATCGCAGGGCTGGCGCTGGATCAGGCGATCTATCCGGAAGCGCTGGTCAATCTGGGCGTGGTTCCCTGCGTGCATTATGAATTGCCCGGATCGCAGGGCATACCGGATTCCGTCGCGCCCTACGCGAAGGATTACAATGCCGTGCTGCTGGGCAATCACGGCCCCGTTACCTGGGGACGCGATCTGACCGAGGCATGGTATCGGCTGGAGGCGGTAGAGCATTACGCGATGATCACGCTCTACACCCGCATGCTCGGCCGCGCCAATGTGTTGAGCGATCGCCAGATCGATGCGCTTCTCGCCATCCGCGCAAAGCTGGGCGTGGTCACCGGCGGCCGCCCGCTGGGTGCGGAAACCGAAAGCAATCTGCGCGACGTCATTCTGAATGATGCTCCGAAAACCAAATGAATCTTGAAAACAAATTAACAGCAAAGGAAGGGAAAAATCATGTCCAAGTACGATACCTATTTCCTGATGAAGGAAACCGATGTTCCGGATTACGTCCAGACCCGCTACCCCGGCCATTTCGCGCCGGACGCCGCGCTGACCGTGCATGAAATCGGCGACGGCAATCTGAATTACGTATTTCGCGTAGAAGAAGAAGCCACCGGCAAATCCGTCATCGTCAAGCAGGCGGGCGAAGCGCTGCGCATCTCGGCGGAAATGCACGTTTCCACCGACCGCAACCGCATCGAAAGCGAAATTCTGCAATTGCAGGATAAATATGCGCCCGGCTCCGTACCGAAGATTTACGGCTATGATACCGTGATGTGCGCATGCTGCATGGAGGATCTTTCCGATCACGAACTGATGCGCTATGCGCTGATGCAGCACAAAACCTTCCCGCGCTTCGCCGATGATATCAGCACCTACATGGTCAATACGCTGCTGAAAACCACCGATGTGGCGATGGAGCACAAGGAAAAGAAGGCGCTGGTGAAGAGCTTTATCAACCCCGAGCTGTGCGAAATCACCGAAGATCTGGTGCTGATGGAGCCGTACAACGATATCAATCACCGCAATCTGGTGTTCCCCGCCAACGCGGAATTCGTAAAGCGCGAGCTGTACGATGATGCGGCGCTGCATCTCGCCGTCGCGCGCCTGAAATTTGAATTCATGAACAACGCGCAGGCGCTGATCCACGGCGATCTGCACACCGGATCCATCTTCGTAAAGCAGGATTCCACCCGCGTTTTCGATCCTGAATTTGCATTTTACGGCCCGATGGGTTATGATATAGGAAATGTGGTTGCAAACCTAATATTCGCGTGGGATAATGGACGTGCGGCAGGTGCGGAAGCATTCTGCCGGTGGGCGCTGGACGCCATCCGCGATACGATCGATCTGTTCCGCGAAAAGTTTGTCAAATGCTTCGATGAATGCGTAACCGAGCCGATGGCGAAGGTGCCCGGCTTCCGTGAATTCTATCTGGACAGCATTTTAAGCGATACCGCGGGCTACGCGGGCACCGAGCTGCACCGCCGCACCGTGGGCATGGCGCAGGTGAAGGATGTAACCACCATCGCCGATCCCGAAAAGCGCGCCCACGCCGAGCGCGTGAACATCATCTGCGGCAAGGATTATATCCTGAACCGCACCGAATTCAAAACCGGCGCGGATTTCGTAAACGCCGTGCTGCGCGCCGACAAAGCCGCTGAATAAGGAGGGATTGATCCATGGCTGAAATCAAAAAGAACATCATGAGCTATGAAACCGTTGCGCTGGATGATGAAAACAGCGCGCTGCTCATACTGGATCAGACCCGCCTGCCCTCCGAGGTAGAGGTGCTGCATCTTACCGAGGTTCAGGAATTCTGGGATGCGATCTATCTGCTGAAGGTGCGCGGCGCACCCGCGATCGGCTGTTCCGCGGCGTTTGGCATCTATCTGGCGGCAAAAAAGATCGATACCGATGATTTCGATACCTTCTATCGCCAGTTCAAGGCGGATAAGGATTATCTGGATTCTTCGCGGCCCACGGCGGTCAACCTCAGCTGGGCGCTGAACCGCATGGAAAAGGTGGTGCTGGACAACCGCGATAAGAGCATCGCCGAAATCAAGGCGCTGCTGCGCGATGAAAGCATCGCCATCAAGGAAGAGGATGTGCGCATGTGCCGCGCCATCGGCGAATACGGCCTTACGCTGATCCACGACGGCGCGGGCGTGCTGACGCACTGCAACGCCGGCCAGCTGGCCACATCAAAATACGGCACGGCGCTTGCACCGCTGCATTTGGGGCGCGAGCGCGGCATGAATTTCCGCGTGTTTACCGATGAAACCCGCCCGCTGCTGCAGGGCGCGCGCCTGAGCGCATTTGAACTGTTCGCCGACGGCGTGGATACCACCGTGATCTGCGATAATATGGCTTCGCAGGTCATGAAGAACGGCTGGGTAGACGCGGTATTCGTCGGCTGCGACCGCGTCGCCGCCAACGGCGATACCGCGAACAAGATCGGCACCTCCGGCGTGGCGATTCTGGCAAAGCACTACGGCATTCCGTTCTATGTGCTGGGCCCCACCTCCACGATCGATATGAGCATTCCCAACGGCGACGCCATCACCATCGAACAGCGCAAGCCTGAGGAAGTGACCGAAATGTGGTACAAGAAGCGCATGGCGCCGGAGGGCGTGAAGGTATACAACCCCGCCTTCGATGTTACCGACCACGATCTGATCGCCGGCATCGTTACCGAGCACGGCATCGCCCGCCCGCCGTACAGCGAATCGCTGAAGGAAATCTTCCGCAAAAAGACGGAAGCCGAAAAGGCACAGCGCTGATCATTCTGTTTATAAACTGGCGGGGGTAACTACCTCCCCCGCCAGTTATCCCATGCATTGCAACAGGAGGCAACAACATGCTGAAAGGAATTTCCCCGATTCTGACCCCCGATCTTCTGAAGGTTCTCGCCGAGATGGGACACGGCGATGAACTGGTGATCGGCGATTGCAACTTCCCCGCCGCATCCATGGGACAGCGCTGCATTCGTCAGGACGGCCAGAATGCCGATGAGCTGCTGAACGCGATCCTCGATCTGTTCCCGCTGGACACCTATGTGGAAGCGCCCGTCACGCTGATGCGCGTAACGCCCGGATCGATGGATGGCAATCCGCCCATCTGGGATCGTTTCCACGCCATCGTAGAAGCGCACGAGCCGGGCACGAAGTTTGAATGCATCGATCGCTTTGATTTCTACGAGCGCGCAAAGAAGGCCTATGCCACCGTCGCCACCACGGAGCGCGCGCTCTACGCCTGCATCATTATCAAAAAGGGCTGTCTGCTGTAATCTACCGGCGGAACAGGCTCAGTCAGTGAGGGATTTGGATGACAATTCGGGAAATTGCCGCGCTTTCGGGCGTATCAGCGGCTTCGGTTTCGCTGGTGATCAACAATCGTAAGGGGGTCAGCGATGAAACCCGCCGCAAGGTTATGGCCGTTATTCAGGAAAACGGCTATTCTGCCGCGCCCAAAAAGCGTCGGGAGCCGAACGCGCGCCTGATGGTCATCAAATTTCACACGCATGGCGCTACGGAAGAAAACCAGGGCTTTATCGCATCGATCATCGATCAGATCGAAAGCGAATGCCGCCGACATTCCTTCCAGCTGGTCATGGCGCGCTGTCAGGCGGATAACGCCGTGGAAATGCTGAACCGCCTCATGGGCGATCCGCCGGACGGCGTAATTCTGATGGGCACGGAATTGAATCCGGAGCATTACCCGCTGCTGGATCTGATCACGGTTCCCACCGTGGTCGTGGACAACAACCTGCACTATGGCGGGCTGGACAGCGTCGTAATGGACAATGAAGCCATCGCCGCCACCGCCGTAGATTATCTCTACAGCCTCGGCCACCGCGATATCGGCTATCTGCAATTTGATCTGCCGATTCATAACTGTCAGGAGCGCTACCGCGGCTATGCCGCGCGGATGCGCGAATTGAACCTGCCCGTGCCGGAGCCATTCCCGATCGCAACCACGCTGAACGCCACCTATGAAGCCATGAAGGTGATCCTGCGCGAGGGCAGATTTCAGCCCCACGCCGCCTTCATCGCGGATAACGATTCCGTCGCCATCGGCGCGTGCAAGGCGCTGATCGAAGCCGGTTATCGCATACCGGAGGATTTTTCCATCGTCGGCGTGGATGATATTCCGTTCAGCGCCGTTTCCACGCCCGCGCTGACCACGCTGCGCATTTCCCGCAGTACGCTGGGTTCGCTGGCGGTAAAGCTGCTGCGGATGCGCATGAAAAATCCATCCTGGCCCGCCATGCACGTGCAGATCGACGGCCAACTGATCGAACGGCAAAGCTGCCGCGCCGCGCGGCCGTGAATTCCGGCGGAACACTGCCGCACGGAGAAGACGTTATGTATAATCGTTATGTATAATAGAAAAGTGGCTATGAAAAAGCGATTCGCTTCTTCATAGCCACTTGCCATTTCCCGCTTTACTTGGCGAATTCCACCGCTCTGGTTTCGCGGATTACGTTCACCTTGATCTGTCCGGGATATTCCATTTCCTTTTCGATCTTCTTCACGATTTCGCGCGCCAGCACCAGCGTGCCCGCATCGTTTACATCTTCGGGCTTTACGATGATGCGCACTTCGCGGCCGGACTGGATCGCATAGCAGGTTTCCACGCCATCGAAGGAATATGCAATGGCTTCCAGCTTCTCCAGACGCTTGATGTAGTTTTCCAGCGATTCTCTGCGCGCGCCGGGGCGTGCCGCGGAAATCGCATCCGCCGCCTGTACCAGAACGGCTTCAACGCTCGCCGGTTCCACATCGTTGTGGTGCGCCGCGATGGCATTGACCACCAGATCGCTTTCGCGGAACTTCTTCGCCAGATCCGCGCCGATGGTTACGTGCGTGCCCTCGACCTCATGATCGATCGCCTTGCCGATATCATGCAGAAGACCCGCGCGCTTCGCCAGATTCACATCCGCGCCCAGCTCGGCGGCCATAACGCCCGCCAGATGGCTTACCTCGATGGAATGGCGCAGTACGTTCTGACCGTAGCTCGTACGATAGCGCATGCGGCCCAGCAGGCGAACCAGTTCGGGATGAATGCCGTGCAGGTTGGTTTCGAAGATCGCCTGTTCGCCGGCTTCGCGAATCTGGTTGTCCACTTCCTTCTTCGCCTTTTCGACCATTTCTTCGATGCGGGCGGGATGGATGCGGCCATCGTTGATCAACTTTTCCAGCGCGATGCGCGCTACTTCGCGGCGCACCGGATCGAACGCGGAAATGATTACGGCTTCCGGCGTATCATCAATGATCAGATCAACGCCCGTCGCGGTTTCCAGCGTGCGGATGTTGCGGCCCTCGCGGCCGATGATGCGTCCCTTCATATCATCGTTGGGCAGGGCGACCACGGATACGGTGGTTTCCGCCACATGATCCGCCGCGCACTTCTGAATGGCGGTGGAGATGATATCGCGCGCCTTCTTATCCGCCTCTTCCTTGGCGCGCTGTTCAATTTCGCGCACCATCACGGCGGCGTCGTGATAGGCATCCTTCTGAACGCGGTCGATTAAGATGTTCTTGGCTTCTTCGCTGGTCATGTTGGCGATGCGCTCCAGCTCCTGCTGCTGGCGATCGTGCATTTCCTGCGCTTCGGCTTCCAGACGTTCCGCCTCGCGATGCTTTTCATTGAGCTGTTCTTCGCGCAGCTCCAGATTGTCCATCTTCTTATCCAGCTGTTCCTCGCGGGTGTTTACGCGGCTTTCCAGGCGCGAAACTTCGCGGCGGCGATCGCGAACCTCCTTATCCAGTTCGTTCTTCAGGCGGATAATTTCTTCCTTGGCTTCCAGTACGGCTTCCTTTTTCTTATCCTCCGCCTTGCGCGTCGCTTCCTCCAGCAGGCTCTTTGCATATTCTTCCGTCTGTCCGATCTTCTTTTCCATGCCGTTCTTGCGATACATATAGCCCGCGATCGAACCGATGATCAGCGCGGCCAGCGCGGCAATTACGGCGATAATGATACTTCCAGTACCCACGAATTCAACCCCTCTCCCCTTGAAATGGTTTCAACTGTTTTCAACTGTTTAATAGGTAGTTATGACATGCGCGAAACTTCTATTCCGAAACGCTTGAAACGCCTCAAAAACCAAAAGCAAAACCGACAGAACGAATGCATACGCATCCGCCCGCCGGATCGAAGAAGAATATGGATCTGTACATTCCGCATCCGGACAACGCCGGTTCAATTGCGCTCGTCAACGCCCCGTTCCGGGCGGTTCATCCCCAGAACAGGTTCAGCGAACGGATCGATTTGCGTATCTCAGACTGCGGCGCTCCGCAATAAAAACATAATAGCCGTCGGTCGGCCGGACTTCCACCCCGCCGAATATCGCACGAATCTTATTTTTATACCACTCACACCGTTTTGTGACCATGTACAGCCTCCCGCCGATTTTCAATCGGTTGAAGCCCTTTTCAATAAAGCCCTTTGCCACGGAAAAATCCGTCTGGTACGGGGGATTGGAAAGGATGATATCGAAGCCCGTCGCATCCACGCTCTGAAAGCCGTCGGACAGACAGATGCTGATATTGCCCACGCCATTCCGCACCGCGTTCCGGCGCGATACCTCTACCGCCACCGGATCGACATCGGACATGAAAACATTCTCTTCTCCGGCGATCTTCGCCGCCGCGACGCCAACGACGCCGCATCCGCAGCCAAGATCCATTATGCGCAAACCCGGCTCAATTTTGACATGCGAAAGCATCGCCAGCGTACCCCGATCCACATGTTCCGGAGAAAACAGCCGCGCGTCCGTTTCGAGCAGAACCCGCTCGCCCAGAACCACCGCTTCCAGAACGCCGTCATCGCGTATGCCCGTCATGCCGCACATTCACAACTTTCGTCAGGTTATTTGTCCATTGATTATTATAGCACACTCCGCACGAAATAAAAATGAATAATTCAAGTCAGTTTGGAAAAAATAATTTTACATTTGTACCGCATTTCGTCTGAAGGGAGAACAATCTTTGCCGATGCTGGTCGCCGCGGCGCTGCTGATCGCCTATGCAAACGCCGTTCCTGTAAATCTGGCCGTGCAGCTTACGCTGTGCGGCGGCGAAATCACCCTGAAAACGGGCGTATCCGCGTTCGCGCCGCCCGCCGTGCGCAAAAGCAGATCCCCAAAGCGCGCGCCCCGCGTACCCGCGGATGTGATCGTTGATTTTCTGCGAAAGCTGCTTGCGCGCATCAGAATCGTATTTGTCCGCGCGGAGGGCACGGTGTGCGCGCGGGACGCGATGACCACGGCGCTGATCTGCGGCGGCGCGGAAATCATCTCCGCAGCGCTGACCGCATCCGGCGCGCGGGTCGTTCATCTGCACCTGACGCCCGATTTTTCAGATGGCGCAACCCGCCTTACCCTGCAAGGTATGATTTCCATACGAACGGGACAAATTATAGCCGCAGCCGCGCTGTGCGCCGCAGACAGAATGGAAGGCAGGTTTTTCAAATGGACAGACAGATAGACAGATTCAGCGATCATCACCCCATCGAGGGCATCATGGGCGCAACGATGGATCGCATGCGCGATATGGTGGACGTGGATACCGTAATCGGCGAACCGATCACCACCTGCGATGGATCGACCGTGATCCCCATTTCCTCGGTAAGCTTCGGCTTCGTATCCGGTGGCGGCGAATACCGCGCGAACCCGCCGAAGGGACAGGCGGATGACGGACGATTGCCCTTCGCGGGCGGCACTGGCGCGGGCGTAACCATCCGCCCGATGGGCTTTCTGGTGCAGGGACGCGATTCGGTGCGCCTGCTGCCTACGCAGCCCTACGCCCCCGTGGATCGCATGATCGAACTTGCGCCGCAGATCATGTCGGAAATCCGCCGTCTGCTGGCGGAAAAGAATAAGAAAGCGCCCAATCCTCAGCCCCCGCAGGCGTAACGCATGTGGAAATTGTGTAATTCCCCGTAAATTAACGCCGATATGTATTGACTTTTGCACCGGATAATGGTATCTTGTACCGCGGAAGCTTTAAGACGGTACAGAGAGACCGACAAGGTGCCAAGACAATGGACATGGTTCCATTTCATTGTGTTGCAGCCGAATCCTGTCGCTCTGGCGGCAGGATTTTTTATGTGCGCGCATCTTGAAACTTCCGATCGGGAATACGAAAAACTGCGGTTTGGCGAATTCCCGCATTACAAAAACGGAGGGGAAAACCATGAAACTGATCTACGACGTAAACCAGAAGCCGCCCATCGGCAAGAATCTCGTGTACGCATTCCAGCAGGTGCTGGCGATCATGGCGGCGACGCTGCTGGTACCGCTGCTGGTGGGCGAACCGCTGAATCAGGCGGCCGCGCTGTGCGGCGCGGGCTTCGGCACGCTGTTCTACATCTTCGCCACCAGGAAAAAGAGCCCCGTATTCCTCGGCAGCTCCTTCGCCTTCATCAGCCCCCTGATTGGCGCCACCGCCTTCGGCTGCCTGGGCATCTTCCTGGGCGCCGTGTTCGCGGGTCTGGTCTACACAATCATCGCGCTGATCGTGAAAAAGACCGGCTCCGGCTGGGTCAACAAGCTCCTGCCCCCCGTCGTCATCGGCCCCACCGTCGCGCTGATCGGTCTTTCCCTGTGCGGCAGCGCGGTCACCAACCTGACCAACACCAACGGCGGCGCAGAATACTACAATCTGGTGCACATCCTGCTGGGCATCTTCGCCTTCCTGGTAACCGTATGGGCGTCCGTGAAGGGGCCGAAGTGGATGCATATGATCCCCTTCATCATCGGCATCGGCGCGGCGTACATCGTGGGTCTGGTGCTGACCCTCTTCGGCGTACCGGTCATCAACGTTTCGGCGTTCGACAATATGCAGTTCTTCAAGGTGCCCGAGTTCGTATTCCTGGGCATGTTCTCCGGCAAGGGCGGCACGGTCAAGTCCTTCTCCGATGTACTGAACATCTTCATGCTGTTCGCGCCTGTCGCCTTCGTCACGCTGGCGGAGCACATCGCCGACCATAAGAACCTGTCCACCATCGTAGAGCGCGATCTGATCACCGATCCCGGTCTGGATCGCACCCTGATCGGCGACGGCGTAGGCTCCATCATCGGTTCCTTCTTCGGCGGCTGCCCGAACACCACCTACGGCGAATCCGTCGGCTGCGTCGCCATCACCGGCAACGCCTCCGTCAGCACGATCGTGATCGCCGCGATCTACTGCATCATCCTGTCCTTCCTGGATCCCTTCACCTGCTTCGTAAACTCCATCCCGACCTGCATCATCGGCGGCGTGTGCATCGCCCTGTACGGCTTCATCGCGGTATCCGGTCTGAAGATGGTACAGCATGTGGATCTGGGCGACAACCGCAACCTGTTCGTGGTCGCTTCCATCCTGGTATGCGGCATCGGCGGTCTGGAACTGAAGCTCGGCCCGATCACCATCAGCGCCATCGCTTCCGCACTGATCCTGGGCATCATCGTAAACGTACTCTTCAACAGAAGAAACGAAAAGGCGGCGCAGTAACGCGCTCCATACAAACCGGCGAGGTCAACGCGACCTCGCCTTTTTTGATGTCTTTAAAGATTTATAAAGCTCCATCTGTCAAAGAACACAAGTCATTGCGCCATTCCTTGGCTCCACTTGATGGGATTCGGTTTCATCTGTCAGAGAACTCAACGCATTGCGCCGTTCCTTGGCTCCTCCTGATGGGGGAGCTGGCATCACGCAGCGATAACTGAGGGAGAGAAACTCATGCCGCAGAACCTGCAGAACTCGCAATAATTCGAAATGTACATTATCTCTCCTTCCGTCATCGCGACAAGTCGCGCTGCCACCTTCCTCATCAGAGGAAGGCAAAATTACGACCAGTCAACCCTGAAAAACGCAAAACCACCAATTTGTTTCCGGTATAACAAACTCACTCAGTTTGAGTTCATCACTTCAATATTTCCGCGAATCATGCCCATCCAGCAGCTGTAGGTCATGGGTTTTTCCGGCGTGAATTCGATGATGTTTTCGCCCGTCTGAAAGGTATATTCCAATTGCAGATCGGGAATGTACATGCGATTGTTGCAGCCGTTGATCAATCCCTCCGGCGCATCGATGATCCATCGAACGGGCTTGCCCGCCTCCACCGTGATGCTGGGATACCGGTTCGGCAGCAGCGTGCTGCGCACGATCTGCATATCGGCTTCGGTCTGCGCCACATTCGTTTCCGTAACCGTCTGCGCATCCGGCAATATACCCGTCAGCGCCGCACCCTGCGTCATCATCGCCAGCGCCATCACCGCAACCAATACCGCGCCTACGGCGGTAATCGTTTGATGAAGCCTGCGCCCAAGCGCCGCCATCGCCGAACCGACGCCCAGCATCAACGGCACGGTGCCCAGACAGAAGCACAGCATGGAAAGCGCGCCCCGCACCGGATTCGCGGAGGCGAGCGCCAATAACTGCATCGATTGCAGGGGGCCGCAGGGCATAAGTCCATTCAGCAATCCCACCACAAACGGCGCGCTTCCCCGTTTCCGAAGCACGGGAATGCGCAGATGCAGCCGGTGAAGCGCCGGAAACACCCCCAGCAGATTTAGCCCCGTCAGCAGCATCATCGCGCCTACCGCCAGCTTGAATATGCCCTGCATCTGAACGGACAGCCCGATTTGCAGTCCCGTTCCCAGCAGCATTCCGATCAGCCCCAGCATAAAGCCGACGCCCGTATACGAAAGCACCCGCCCCGCCTGATAGGCGATCGTTCTGCGAAACGCGCTTCCGCCCTGCCCCGACAGGCTTTGCGAAAGCCCGATGCCGCCGCACATCGCCACGCAATGCACCGACGTGGTCAAGCCGATCACGAACAGCGCGCCGTAGCTCATGCCCGTCTGCGCCAGTTCGCCGGGCACCAGTCGGTTCAGAACGCCCGTGTATTCCAAAAGCAGGTACAGCGCAAGGATCAAAAACACATAGCCCGCCGCGCGCGCCCCTTTGGGGATTCGGCTGCGCGCCTCAATATCGTAGCCCGCCGCGCGGACCGCCCGCTGCAATTGCGCGATCGTGGTTTTGCCCGCGTCGTAGCAGACCTCCGCCGTGCCCTTTTCATAGCTGACAGAAACCGCCCTTACGCCGGACGCCCCTTCCAGCGCCCGCTGCACCTTCTGCCTGCACATCGCGCAGGTCATGCCCCCAATTTTCAAAACGCAGCGTTCCATCGACTAAAGCCCCTTTTTCCAGTTCGCAAAGGAGCCCGCCGCCCTTTGCAGCTCCTCCGCAGGGATTACGATGGCGGTTTCCGTCTGCGTATAGCTGTCGACGGGCAGCGGCGTGTAGCCGCCCGATTGCTGTCCCACCGTGTCCAGCGTAAACGCATTCCCGCAGTTCATGCAGTACAGAAAACCGTTCTGATATTCAAAATAAGCGTAGGGCGAACCCATGCAAACCTGACAGGTATTGTACGCGATGTGCGGTTTGCCCGCCGAATCCAGCAGGGCGATCACCTGCATGGCGACGCCGTTCTAGTTCCAATCCCAGAATGTAGGCTCGGTCTTCAATTGATCGATCGAAATCGTAAGACCGGTATCGGCTGCATTGACGGCTGCCTGCGCCGCCTCCGGCGCGCTTTCCTTCGAACATCCGCCGAGCAGCAGACACGCAAGGCAGAAAAACACGATCACCGCATTTCGTTTCATACATTTATACCTCCCACAGAAATACCGTAGGAACGCATTATATACCCATCAGCCTACTATGTCAATATGTTATACGCGCCCGAATGCGGCTTTTGCGTTATAATTCAAAAAAAGCGGCGATGAGCCGCTTTCAGACCGCTGACAAAGTAGTCAATGGCTTTACTTCACACTGCGCGATCGGTCGTAACCCCTGTCTTCCTCTGATGAGGAAGGTGTCAGCCATAGGCTGACGGAAGGAGAGATAACGTACCTATCGAATAATTGCAGGTTCCGCGGCAGGGGATTCTCTCCCTCAGTCGGCTGCGCCGACAGCTCCCTCTCAGATTGAGCCAGGAGAACGGCATAACCCCTGTATTCTTCTCGGCTGGAGCCAGAAACAAAAGAAGCTATGCAGCGTTTGTCAGTGCTCAGGGTCTTTGTCCCATGCCGCCCTCAAGCGTGATGGTCTCGCCGGACATATATTTGAAATCGGGCGAAGCAAGCTGCACGCAAACGCGGCCGATCTCCGCTTCCACATCGCCGAAGTGCCCCATCGGCGGCATTTTTACATTCGCGGCAAAGGCTTCGGGATACGCCGTCTGGAACTGCTCCAGCTGCGCCGTCCACGCCAGCGGGCAGACGATATTTACATTGATGCCGTCCTTGCCCCACTCGGTTGCCGCCACGCGCGAAAGCCCGCGAATGCCCTCCTTGGCGGCGGCGTAGGCGCACTGCCCCGCGTTGCCAAAAAGCCCCGCACCGGATGCAAAATTGATCACGCTGCCGCGCGATTTCGCCAGATACGGATAGCACGCCTTCATATAGTAGAAGGTGGCATAGAGTCCGGAATACATCGTCAGATCAAACTGCGCCGTGGTATGCTGTGCGAGCGGCACGCCGCTGGCGGAGGCCTGCGCATTGTTGATCAGCACCTGCAGATCGCCAAAGGTTTCGATGGTTTTCTGCACGACGTTGTTCACGATGGCTTCGTTATCCGCGCCCGCGCTGACATCCGCCTGAACCGGCAGCACGCGCACGCCGTACTTGCGCTCAAGCTCTTTCTTCGCGTCCTCAAGCTTGCAAATATTGCGGCCGGTAATCACCAGATTCGCACCCTCCGCCGCATAGCAGTTCGCAATGCCGTAACCGATTGAACCGCAGCGCCCGTCGCTGAGCACCGCGCGCCCTGCACCCGTGACAATCGCCGTCTTTCCCTTGAGAAATCCCATGCATATGCCCCCTTCAAGAACAGCTCTAATAATTCACTCGTCATTTATTAGTATATAAGAATAATCGCAATTTGTAAATTGTCAAATTCAATAAATAAACGATTATTATTTTCGTTTTATAATATATAATGTTCCATTTATGAGAATTATTATTCTTCCAACGGAGAATATCAGCTAAACGCCTGATCCTCGCAGACTACTTAGTGGAACATCCCTATGTGCGCTATGCCAACTGAATAACGCCCATCGCCCCACTCTGGCAGGACTTTTCTACGCGAAACAGAACATACAAAACGACCATCTTTCCGCCGCCGGAAAAATGGCCGTTTTTGCAAAATATAATTCGACGTATAATTATCACTGTGTTATAATGTCAATGGAACCTTCAGGTTCTCGGCAGGAAGGAAACAGATGGCGCTTGGCTTTTCACCTCTGAATACGAAAGTTGAAGGAGGTGAGATCATGTCTGACTTCGA
>JABLTK010004840.1_pt1 | contig 15185 bp, 9 predicted proteins | sample 7160131 | NCBI WGS metagenome assembly JABLTK01 (sample SAMN14651221, study PRJNA627086) | human gut metagenome | isolation source: feces | host: Homo sapiens
GCAATTATGGTAACGCCTACATCACCAAATACAGCTTCCCACATTCCCGCAATACCAAGAGCGCCAAGAATCAGGAACACACTCTTAATCCCAAGAGCAATCACTATATTCTGCATGACAATCTGTTTTGTCGCTTTTGCTACTTCAATCGCGTCCACCAGCTTAGACGGTTCATCTGTCATCAGAACTACATCTGCTGCTTCAATGGCCGCATCCGAACCAAGCCCACCCATTGCAATACCAACATCTGCACGGGCAAGGACAGGAGCGTCATTGATACCATCACCAACAAAAGCCAATTTGCTTCCCGGTCTCTTTTTACTATCTAAAAGCTCAACCTTTTCCACTTTTTGGTCAGGAAGCAGCTGTGCATAATATTTATCCAACTGCAATTCTTCTGCAACAGACTTCCCAATTTTTTCATCATCACCGGTAAGCATGACTGTTTTTTCCACGCCGATATGTTTCAGGTCAGAAATTGCTTTTTTACTGTCCGGCTTCACTTCATCTGTTATCAAAATACATCCTGCATATTGACCATCTACAGCCAAATAAACTTTTGTACCTGCGTTTTCACAGGTTGTGTACTCTATACATTCTGTATCCATAAGTTTCGTATTGCCAGCAAAAACTTTCTTTTCCCCTGCCATTACACTGATTCCATATCCTGAAATTTCCTTATAATCAGAAATCACTGACTGATCAATTTCTTTTCCATAAGCAGCAAGAATGGATTTTGCAATAGGATGGTTAGAAAAACTCTCTGCCTCTGCCGCATACTCCAGAACCTGTTCTTTTGAAAATCCATTTGCAGGCAAAATATCCGTCACATTGAAAACACCTTTTGTAAGTGTTCCGGTTTTATCGAACACAATAACGCTGACATTATTAAGTGCCTCTAAATAATTGCTTCCTTTTACAAGAACACCTCGTTTAGATGCTGCACCAATGCCGCCGAAGAAAGTCAGCGGGATTGAAATAACCAATGCACATGGACAAGATACCACAAGGAAAACAAATCCTCTGCGAATCCACTCTGTCCAGCCTCCACCAAGAATGATCGGTGGCAGAATCGCCAGAAAAGCTGCTAAGATTACAACCACAGGTGTATAATAACGTGCAAATGTAGTAATAAAATTTTCTGTTGGTGCTTTTCGGCTTGACGCATTTTCCACAAGATCAATAATCTTTGAAGCCGTAGATTCACCAAATGCTTTTGTTGTCTTAATCATTAAGACACCCGTCTGATTCATACAACCGGAAAGTGCTTCGTCTCCTTTATGAACGCTTCTCGGAACCGATTCTCCAGTTAAAGCCCTCGTATCCAGCATAGAATCTCCATCCAATACCACACCGTCTAATGGAATTTTTTCACCAGGCTTTACAATAATAATCTCGCCAATGGCAACACTTTCAGGAGATATGGTAATCAATTCTCCGTTCCTTCTGACTGTAGCACAATCCGGACGTATATCCATTAAATCTGATATGGATTTTCTGGAACGCTTAACAGCCAATGACTGGAAAAATTCACCAACTTGATAGAACAGCATAACAGCAACTGCTTCCGGATATTCACCAATGACAAAAGCGCCAATCGTAGAAACGCTCATTAGGAAATGTTCATCAAACACACGTCCCTTTGAAATATTCCTCACAGCTTGCCATACAACATCCCCGCCAAGAATAACATAAGAAACAATGAGAAAAGCTAACTCGATAAGCAGTGGCACTTTCGCAAAAACAGTCAATGCCATACCAATAGCATAGATTGCTGCGCCAATCGCTAAACGAATCGTCAACTTCTTGTCCTCATTGTTATAGGTTGTATTGGTATCCTGTTTTTTTGCAGGTATATAGTATTCCTGTGCAATTTCAGAAACTTCCACATCGGGCTCATGACTATGAACAATCGATTCAATCTGACTGGCTATCGTATCTGCGGCTGTCTGAGCAACATTGATTGTAAGCGTCTGCTTCATCAGATTTACCACTGAGGATTGCACTCCATCCAACTCTCCGACTTCTTTTTCAATTTTTTTAATAGAAAGGAAGTTAACCATGGAAAAAGAGCAAATAATAGAATTTTTAGATAAACCCGATACCGTTCCATATCTCCAGTCACTTGCAAGTGGGGAGGAAATTAAAAAATATCTTAACGACAACGGAATAGAGATATCTCTTGAAAAAGCAAATGAATTGAAAAAAATATTCGAATTATTCGAAGAAAAAAATGGAGAAATTTCTAAAGAAGAATTGGAAAATATCGGTGGTGGAAAAAACTTTACACAAAGAGATTACGAAAATATGATTAAAGGTCTTGTTTGTGCAGCATTAGTGGGTACACTTTCTATTGGTGGAGGAAAATTTATAAAAGATGTTAAAGAAGAATATGATAATAGGAAAGGAGATTTTAGACAAAATATGGGTAAGTTAAGAGACATTGGTTCTAAGTTATTTGATGAAATAGGACACCCAGTTCGCTCTCCCTACCGCAAACTTGTGGTGCATACGGCAAATTTCCTCAATGATGATTAAATGTAAAAAATCAAAATTTAAATTTTATACTTTTAACAGACAAATTAACAGCCACCGATATATTCGGTGGCTTAGTTTTATACTCTATCAAATTGACTCATATACATATTGAAATATATTCCCTCTTTATGCATAAGCTCATCATGCGTACCTATTTCCATAAGTCTACCTTTTTCCATAACGGCCACGAGATCAGCACTTTTTATAGTACTAAGTCTGTGCGCTATTACAATGGAAGTCTTATCCTTTAGAATTTTTTTTAGAGTATTCTGTATACGGCTTTCCGTAAAAACGTCTACGGAAGATGTGGCTTCATCCATGATAAAAATCGGAGCGTTTTTCAATATCATTCTTGCAATACATAAAAGCTGTTTTTGACCTTCGGATATGTTATACATATTTTCTGCAATTATAGTATTGTATCCTGCAGGTAAAGACTCTATAAAATGACTTGCTCCTACATGTTCAGCTGCAAATTTTATTTCATTTTCGGAAGAATTTTCTTTTCCGTAAGCTATATTTTCATATATTGTACCGCCGTATAACCAGGAATCTTGAGTTACCAATCCAAATAGTTTACGGTATTCTTTGAGAGAAAAACTTTTTATATTTTTTCCACCTAACAATATTTCTCCCTCAAAATTTTCCAAAAATCTCATTAAAATATTTATAAGAGTGGTTTTACCGGAACCCGTTTCTCCTACTATTGCAAGAGTTTGACCTAATTTAACTTTAAGTGAAAAATCTTTTATTATTTTCTTTTCGGAAGTATATCCAAAACTTACATTTTTAAATTCTATCTCATATGATTGTAGAGAATTAATATTTACATCTAAATCTTCTTTATCATTTTGTGGTTCTTCGGGTGCTTCAAGAAATTCAAAAATTCTCTGTGAAGAAGCGACTATTTGCTGTAGAATTCCCGAAATGGAAGTTACCTGAATGACCGGTTCCATAAACTGATTAGAATACGCAATGAAAGCTGTTATATCACCTATACTCAGTAATTTCATAACCGCAAGATATCCTCCCATTACGCATGAAACTATGTAACTTGCTTTAGAAATCATTTCCACCACACAAGGAGTAATTCCTGATAAAAATTGTGATTTTTGAGAAGAATCGTACATTCTATGATTTATTTCATCAAAATTGTTTTTAATTTTATCTTTTGCATTAAAAATACTTATAACTTCGTGACCTGAAAAAGTTTCTTCTATAAATCCATTTATTTCTCCGAGTTGTTTTTGATATTCAACAAAATATTTTTGTGATTTTTTTAAGATGATCACCGCTACAATCCCTACCACAGGTAAAACAGCTATAAAAGCAAGAGTCATTTTAAAGCTTATTGATATCATCATAAAAAGTACTCCGATTGCCATTACAACAGATGAAGCAATACGACTTATGCTTTGTGTAAACGCTGAACTAAGACTTTCTACATCGTTCATAACACAAGAAATGACATCACCATAACTAACGCTGTTAATGTATTCAAGAGAAAGCTTGTCCATTTTGAGAGATATTTCATTGCGAAGTCTGTATGTTACTTTTATCGTCACAAGTGACACGAAATAACTACCAAGACATGACGACAATGCATAAACAGAAAAAAGCAACAACATTTTAATTATTATTTTAAAAAGATAATCAAAGTCAATATTTCCTTCAGACAGCAATGTAATCGCACTACCGGTAAGTTTGGGGCCAAAAACAATTGACAAAGATTCAAGGATTGCAAAAATAAATATAACAAAAATATATATCTTATATTCGGAAACATAATTCCAAACTTTCTTTATATTATATTTTGTCCTCTTTATTTCCGAATTTTGCGATTTATCTTTTGTTTGCTCATTTGACTTCATTACTTTGCTTCCTCCTTTCCCAGCTGAAGTTCCGCCATATTTTTATAAATTTCACATTCGAGCATGAGTTTTTCATGAGTTCCGATTCCGGAAATTTTTCCTTCATCTAAAACAATTATCATATCAGATTGTTTTATCGTACCTATTCTCTGAGAAACCGTCACTTTTACAGTGTCTTTAAGTTGTGTATTAAGAGCTTTCCTTAAATTTGAATCAGTTTTGAAATCTAATCGAGAAAAACTATCGTCAAACACATACATATCGGCACTTCTCAGAATAGCTCGGGCTATTGCTATTCTTTGTCGTTGTCCTCCCGAAATATTATTACCGTTTTTCATTATTTCAAACTCAAATCCGTTTTCATTTACAAAATCAGATATCTGAGCAATTTCCAATGAACGCTTCATTTCATCTTTTGTTGCATTTTCATTTCCTATACGCAAATTAGAAGAAAGTTTTCCCGAAAACAGCGTTCCGTCCTGCGGAACATATGAGATTTTTTCTAAAAAATTCTTTTTATCGATATCTTTCAAGTCAGTACCATTCACAAGTATACTTCCTTTTGACGGTGCATAAAATCCGAGCAAAAGTTTAATCAATGTGGATTTACCTGAACCCGTAGTTCCCGTTATTGCTATGCGGTCTCCAGCTTTTATAGTAAAATTTAAATTACTTAAAACGTTTTCTTCCGCTTCCGGATATCTGAATTCAACGTTTTTGAATTCAATTAAATTTATATTTTCAATAAATTTTTTTCCCTCATTTTTAATAACTGTTTCTGTGTCCAGCACTTCAAAAATTCTTTCTGCTGATACCCAAAATTTCGGCATGGAAGAAATCGTTATCGAAAGCATTACAAATGCCGTTATCACCATTGTTGCGTATTGCAAAAAAGCCATTACATCTCCGACATTCATACTGCTTTTACTTATATTTTCAGCTCCGACCCAAACAATAAAAACTGTCATAAAATTTATTATAGCAGTAAGAATCGGAACCATCATAATTGTAATCTTATTTATAAATAGCGAAGTTGAAGTTAATTTCTCATTTGATTTTTTAAATTTCTTACGCTCAAACTCTTCTTTACCGAAAACACGTATTAACTGTACTCCGCTTAATCGTTCCTTTATTATTTGATTGAAATTGTCAAATAATTTTTGAAAAATTTTCACTTTGGGAGTTACCAACAAAAAACACGCTGTAACACACACAACAGCTCCAACGGATCCCCATGCCATTATGCTGCTCATTGAAGCACTTTTTTGTATTGCCATAAAAATTCCGCCGCCTATCATAAAAGGCAGAATTACCATTTTTGTGGAAGATAAAACCATGATCTTTACACTTTCCACATCGGAAGTAGCTCTTGTTATAAGTGAAGAAACGGAAAATTTATCGTAATCTCGATATGAAAAATCAGATATTTTTAAAAACACATCTCTCCTGAGCTTTAATGACATATCCGCTGAAATTTTTGAAATTATATACCCGGTAAAAACATCAAGAATCACTACAATCAGCGTGATTCCCGCCATAATTGCTCCCTTTGACAGTATGTATGAAGTTTGACACCTTATTATTTCAGATTCCGACATAGTCGCCTGGACAATTCCCATATCAACAAATCCATGTTGTTTTATACCTATATCTACAATATCAGCCATTATACAGGGCAAAAAAAATCCGCATATCTGCGATATAATCAAATTGAATAAAATTAAAAACAACATATTTCGATATGTAGAAATATATTTTAATGATTTTCTTAAATATTTTATTTTTATAAATATCACTCCTCTTTTAGATCTGAAAGATATTATATCAAAAACACTAAAATTTATCCAAAAACAAGTTTAAGTATAATGTTGGTTTATATTTAAATAATTTTATAATGTACTTTTTAAAAAATGTAGTAATTATTTTTTTATAATGTAATTTAACTTTATAACGAGTTTAAAATTTCTGTAGAAACTACAGTTTTACAATCATTTGTTCCAAAACAAAATGTTGTTGATTGATATTTTAAAGTTCAATATGTTTTTTAAATGCTTGTCCTTAAATTTCCAATATTAATTTTTGATTTTTGTTTGTTCAATTGATTTCGATATTATAACGGAGATTTTTAAATACTAACGCATTTTTTAAAAATATTGAATTATTAAGATATAAAAATTTATAATCTACTCGTATTTTATTTTTATAAAACTATGAAATTTAATAACTTAAAATATTAAGTTTATTTTCTACTGAATGGAGATTTTATACTGATTACGATAATTGTAATGTAAATGTAAGATTGGCTTTAGTGATTAACTTTTTTCATAGCATATTTCTTTTTTGTAGCGTATCCTCCACGGATATGCCGCTGAGCTTTATTTATTTTAAGAACATTTTTTACTTCTTCATAAAGAGATAAATTTATATTTTTAAGTCGTTCCGAAACATCTTTATGCACAGTACTTTTACTTACACCGAATTTTTTTGCCGCACTTCTTACCGTAGACTTATTTTTTACTATATATTCTCCCAACTTTATTGCTCTGTATTCAAGTATTTCTTTCACATAATACACTCCCGAAATATAAATTCTTTTAAGAATCTATATGTGAAAGTTTTAATTTTTATGAAAGTTAATGTAAATACAGAAAAAATAAAAAACTGTCAATACAAGGATATAAGTATAAATTTTTTTTATAAAATTTTTATGATTAAATGCATTGTTTTACGTTTAAAAGTATATAAGAAATAAAATATGTATAAACATTTTGATTGTATTAACAATCGTTTATTATATGTTGTAATAATTTCATATTTAAGTTTGATTTTTCTAGCGGATTTTTTAATTTTATAGTGTTTTATAAACACAGGTACAGTTACCTTGATTTGCTTAGTAATACTTTTCAGTGAAGTGATATATCATAACTTATCTTTGATTTTTGTATGTTGGCTTCTATAAAAAGTTGATTTGAATCCATTTCATACTCTTATTAGTTCAAATTTTTTTATAATTCTAAACTTCATTGAATTTTATTTTTAATCTACAAAAACTCCCACCAAAAATCGGATGGGAGAATTGTCATAAAGATTTATCTGTTTTTAAATATCGACATTATATCATAAAAACTGTCATCATCGTTACTTCCTTTAGAAGATTCATCGGAAGAAAAACTTTTTACGTTTTCTTGAATTTTGTGAGATTTGGGAATAGGAAATTCAGATTCACGTTTTGAAAATCCGGTTGCTATGACAGTTACGCTGATTTCATCATCCATGGTTTCATCAAACGCAGCACCCCAAATTATGTTTGCATTCTTATCAGCTTGTTTTGCAATCAGTGAAGAAGCAGTTTCAATTTCGTCAAGTCCAATGTCCGGTGAAGCAGTTACATTTATGATTACACCTTTTGCACCGTTTATTGCTGTTTCGAGGAGCGGACTGGATATAGCCATGTTTGCGGCAACTTCGGCTTTATCTTTTCCGGAAGCACGACCCACACCCATATGAGCATACCCTGCATCTTTCATTATTGAGGTAACGTCTGCAAAGTCAAGATTTACAAGACCCGGTAACAAAATAAGGTCGGAGATACTTTGTACACCTTGTCTTAGAACATCGTCAGCTACTATAAATGCATTCATTAGTGTTATTCTCTGTTGACTCGCAAGTTTGAGTCTCTCATTAGGTATAACCACCAAAGAATCGACTTGTTCTCTTAGTAAAGTTACGCCATTTTCAGCTTGTTCCATTCTTTTCTGACCTTCAAAAGCGAAAGGCTTGGTTACGATTCCGATTGTTAATATACCCATTTCTCTTGCTATTTGAGCTACTACCGGAGCAGCACCCGTTCCGGTTCCACCGCCCATTCCGGCAGTAATAAATACCATATCGGCGCCTTTAATAGCTGCTATTATTTCGTCACGGCTTTCTTCCGCTGCTCTTTGACCTATCTCAGGCTTAGAGCCGGCACCTTTTCCTCTCGTAATTTTTTCTCCGATTTGAATTTTATGAGTTGCTTTGGAGCGCAACAGAGCTTGTCTGTCGGTGTTTATGCATATAAATTCAACGCATTTTACTCCTGAATCAACCATACGGTTAACGGCATTGCCTCCGCCTCCGCCAACACCTATTACTTTTATCTGTACTGTTTCTTCGGCATCATTGTCAAACTCGAAACTCATAAACCTAATTCCTCCTGATATATTCGTTTGTATGTATGTTAGGTCACAACCGGAAATGTAAATTCTTCTTAAATATCCTAATTATATCACATCACGGTAAAGTTTTCAAACGCAATAAAAATTTCGAAAAACCGATTGTTGATAACATTTATAAAGACTTTTATTATTTTCGATATATAATCGTCTAAATAATAACTATTTTAAGATTAATTCAACTTAAAATCAACAAATTATTTTATATTACGATAATGTTGTGATAAAACTAATAAAAAAAATAAAATAATGTAATAAATATATTTAAATCAAACATAAAAGCTAAAGTTTAAAATTACAATATATTTTGTTGTAAAAGTTTTTAATAATTGAATAAAATTATTTAAAAGTGTTTTATTTACAATTTTAGGTAAGAAAAAGTATGAAATTTTTTAGATTTTGGAATATAATTCCTTATTTGGTGTTTGAAAGTAATAATTTTGGATTAAATAGGGTACTTCGATTTGTATATTTACTGTTTTTGAAGTGTTAAGTATAATTATTTCAAAATGTATTTAATTCGGAAAGAGGGATTAAATTGAAAATATCTGTTTTGGGATGTGGAAGATGGGGTTCTTTTATAGCGTGGTATCTTGATAAAATCGGTCATGGAGTAAAGATGTGGGGAAGAAAAGGTTCAACTCATTTGACCGAAATAAAGACTTTTCGACGCAACTCATATTTGAGTTTTCCGGAAAGCATATCGATTACGGATGATTTGAAAGATTGTTTAGAATCATCAAATATTTTAATTGTGTCGATAAGTGCTCAAGCACTGCGTGATTTAGCTGAAAGCATAAAATTTTGTGGAGTGGATTTAAAAGATAAAATTTTTGTTTTATGTATGAAAGGAATTGAAGAGAATACCGGAAAACGCCTCTCCGAAGTGGTTAAAGAGTGTTTGGGAGAAAGTACTCAGGTGGCGGTTTGGGTAGGACCGGGACATGTTCAGGATTTTGCAAGAGGAATTCCCAATTGCATGGTAATTGATTCTTCAAGTGACGATGTTAAAAATTTTCTTGTTGAACAGTTTTCAAGTTCACTTATAAGGTTTTATTACGGAGTTGATATGATAGGAAGCGAGATAGGTGCTGCAGCAAAAAACGTTATGGGAATAGCTGCGGGTATACTCGATGGAATGAGTTATGAGTCGCTTAAAGGGGCTCTTATGTCAAGAGGAACACGTGAAGTTGCAAGACTTATTAAAGCCATGGGAGGCAGTGAAATGTCGGCTTATGGTTTGGCGCATTTGGGAGATTATCAGGCAACTCTTTTTTCTTCTCACAGCAATAACAGAAAATTCGGTGAATTGCTTGTAACCGGGAAACCTTATGATAAATTGGCCGAAGGTGTGGCAACATCTCATGCTATGGTGAATCTCGGGGAAAAATACGGAGTAGAATTACCGATTTGTCGAGCGGTATATAATTCGGTAACAGCTAAGACTGTACCTCAAAAAGCCATTTCCGAATTATTTTTAAGAAGCATAAAGAAAGAGTTTTAAATATTACATAGCAGTACTATCGAGTTAGTTGGCCCTGTACGCTTTGGAGTGTATTTTATTTTTTATATTTTCAAATTCTTCAGGAGTTAATTTTTTAGGATAACTCATTAAGTTGAGTTTGAACGGTCTTTGATTTTCTCTGAGAGGAATCTGAAAATATTCATAATTATTCAGTTTAAATCCAAGTTTTTCGTAAAATTTAAGTCTTTTAATGCTGATTTCGTTTGTTGGAGGCTCGATTTCAAGGATAATTGGTTTTGATGAGTTTTCTTTTATAAAATCGGATACAATTTTTGTCCCGGTTCCTTTACCTCTGCAAGAAGGGTCTACGGCAAGATGTTCTATGAAATTGAAATTTTCAAACGACCAAAAAGCCAGAAATGCAATAATATCATTCTTTTCGTTTTCTTTGGTTATTATTTTGTAGTGTGGATTTTTAAGCAAATTTTTTTGATTTTCGAAAGTTCTGAATTCGTTTTCAGGGAATGAGGTTTGCATAAGACCGAATATTTTTTCAAAATTTTTCATAGTAAATTCTCCTTTAGTTTGTTATTAGATAGTGTTATACAAATATTATAGTTTATTGTTTAACAAAAATTTAATTATAAAATTTAAATATTTTTTGAAAAATTTGATGATTTTCACTAAAGAATGTGATATAATCCTTTAAACCAAAGTTTTGAATTTAAAATGTCAGGAAATTTTAATGTTTTTGGTAGATTTTTTTATTATTTTGAAATACAATGGTCTTAGCCGTTAAGATTTGTACCTGATTCGAAATTTATTATTTTAATTAATACCATAAGAGGTGGTTGTATGAGTTTTTTAAATTTATTATTCGGAAACTACAGCAAACGTGAACTTAAACGCATCAGACCCATATGTGATGCAGTTTTGAATTTGGAAAAGAAGTACCTTAATATGTCTGACGAAGAACTTGCGTCGCAAACTATTGTTCTGAAAGAGCGTTTGAAAAACGGTGAAACTCTCGATGATATTTTACCTGATGCATTTGCGGTGTGCAGAGAAGCTTCGGATAGAGTTTTGGGTATGCGTCATTTCCCGGTACAGATTATAGGTGGAATAATTCTTCATCAGGGAAGAATAAGCGAAATGGCTACCGGAGAAGGAAAAACTCTCGTGGAAACTTTGCCTGCTTATCTTAACGCTCTTACGGGTAAAGGAGTTCATGTAGTAACGGTAAACGACTATCTTGCTAAGCGTGACTCCGAACAAATGGGCAAGCTTTACAGATTTTTAGGTCTTGAGACCGGTCTTATAATAAATGAATACGGAAAAGCACAAAGAGCCAGAGCTTATGCCGCAGATATAACTTACGGAACCAATAACGAGTTTGGATTTGATTATCTGCGTGATAACATGGTAACCAATAGAGCTTCAAGGGTTCAAAGAGGGCATAATTTTGCGATAGTTGACGAAGTGGATTCCATTTTGATCGACGAAGCGAGAACACCTCTTATAATTTCGGGTGAGGGCGATAAATCGACTGAACTTTATACTATTGCGGATAATTTTGCGAAAACATTAAAAATGTTAAAAGTAGCGGAAATAAACGCTAAAGAAGATAACGAAGAACTGTTTAATGACTATGATTATGTAGTTGATGAAAAGGCAAAAACTGCATCTCTTACAAAATCCGGGGTGGAGAAAGCTGAAAAATATTTCAATATAGAAAATCTTACCGATCCCGAACATATAACTATTCAACATCATATAAACCAAGCTATAAAAGCTAATGGTGTCATGCAGCGTGACATAGATTACGTTGTAAGAGACGGAGAAGTCCTTATAGTAGACGAGTTTACCGGAAGAATTATGTATGGAAGAAGATATAATGAAGGACTTCACCAGGCTCTGGAAGCGAAAGAAAATGTAAAAATCGAAAAAGAATCAAAAACTCTTGCGTCAATAACTTTCCAAAACTATTTCAGACTTTATACAAAACTTTCAGGAATGAGCGGTACAGTCATGACCGAACAGGAAGAATTCCGTGAAATTTACAAACTTGATATAGTGGAAGTCCCGACTAATAAACCGGTAATAAGACAAGATCTTCCTGATGTTGTTTATAAAACACAAAAAGCAAAATATAAGGCAATCGTTGAAGATATCATAGAAAGCCATAAAAAAGGTCAACCTGTTCTTGTGGGAACCACTTCGATAGAAAAATCCGAACTTTTGAGTGTGATGTTAGATGCGAAGGGTATAAAGCATGAGGTACTTAATGCGAAATACCATGAAAGAGAAGCTCAAATTATAGCACAAGCAGGTAAAAAAGGTGCAATTACAATAGCGACCAACATGGCCGGACGTGGCACCGATATAAAACTTGGTGGTAATGCAGAGTATATGGCTGTCGCAGAGCTTAAAAAACTGGGATATTCGGATGACGTTATTTCCGAAGCCACAGGATTTTCTGAAACAGAAGATGAAAAAATTCTTGAAGCCAGGAAAAAATATAATGAATTTTATGATAAATTCAAAGAGGAAATAAAAGGTGAAGCCGAAGAAGTAAGAAAGTGTGGCGGACTTTATGTAATTGGAACCGAACGTGCGGAAACACGTAGAATAGATAATCAGCTCAGAGGACGTGCCGGACGTCAGGGAGATCCGGGAAAAAGTAGGTTTTATTTATCTTTGGAAGACGATCTGATGAGACTTTTCGGAGGAGATAGGCTTCAAGCATGGATGGGACGACTTAATGTTGAAGAAGATGTTCCGTTAGAAGCAAAAATGTTAACTCGTTCGATTGAGTCGGCACAGCGCAAAATAGAAGGAAGAAACTTTGCTATTCGTAAAAACGTTCTTCAATACGACGATGTGCTTAACCGTCAACGTGAAATTATTTACGATCAACGCAATAAAGTTCTCGACGGTGAAGATTTAAGTGAACAGATTCAAAGTATGATTGACGATACAGTTAAAAAAGTTGTTTCAAGATATATCTCGAAAGATATTCCGCTCGAAAACTGGAATTTGGAAGGACTTAAAAGTTATTACATGGGATGGGTGCTTACTCCTGAAGATCTGTCTTGCACTTCAGTAGATTCTCTTGGTATGACTGCCGAAGAAGTTGAAAACTTTATAATTAATCGTTGCCACGAAATTTATTCTAAACATGAAGAGATTCTTGGAAAATCCTCAACAAGAGAACTTGAAAGAGTTATACTTCTTTCCAATGTTGACGAGCAGTGGATGGATCTCATAGACGCAATGGAAGAACTTAAAAGAGGAATTAATCTTCGTGCTTACGGTCAGAGAGATCCGGTTGTTGAGTATCGTGTGGAAGGCTTTGATATGTTTGATGCTATGATTGACGCAATCAGAGAAAATACAGTCAAGATGCTTCTGTGCTTTAAGTTGAGTATAGATAACCGCCCACCGAGAATATTAGAATTTCCGAAATAATTAAAAATTTAATAGGTATAAAATTTTCTCCGCTTTACGTTTGGTATAGCGGGGATTTTTTGTAAGAATATTGACAGTAATATGGCTTTGAACTAAAATAATATTAGGATTTTTATAGAAAGGTGATTTTAAGTGATTAAAAAGGTTTCAAGATTTTTGGCTTTTTTATTAGCGGCAGGTGTTGCTGTTTCTTCGACGAATTCGTTTCTTGCATGTGATTGTGAGTATGTGAGGTGTATATTTGATAAGAGTGACTGCTTTATTGAAGAAAGAAAAATTTCAGTCGAGGGAATAGTTATACACTCAACTGCGTGTCCGGGTGTTGAACCACAAGGTTGGAAGGAACGTTGGAATAAAAGTGGTGTACTTAAGGGTGTTCATTTTTTTATGGGCCGTTATGATATGGTTCAGACTTTAGCATCAGATCAAAGAGGTTGGCACTGTGGAGGTTCTTGTAACAATAATTGTATTGGAATAGAAATGTGTGAGCCGAAAAACATAGTGTATAATTCCGATAAGACAGAAATAATAAAAGATAAGAGCGATTTTACCAGTGAAGAGGCCAAAGAAGATTTTAAACGTCGTTGGGATAATATGGTTCTTTTAACTGCGACGTTGTGTAAAATTTATAAATTAGATCCGGAGAAAGATGTTATTAGTCATGCCGAAGGAGGTAAAAGAGGTATTACCTCACGTCACCTCGATCCTGAGCACTGGTGGATTCATTGGGGAAAAAATATGGACGATTTCCGTAAGTGTGTAGCTAAGTTGATGAAAGATGAATCAAATAAATTAGATGAGTTGGGTAAAAAAATTAAAGAGACTGACAAGGTATGTGAAAAAATTAAAGAGTCAATTAAAGCAAGTGAATTAAATAAAAAAATTAACGAACCTGAAAAACTGTGTGAAAAGACCAATGATTCTAATGAAGTAAGTGCATTACATAAAAAAGTCAGCGAACCTGAAAAACTGTGTGAAAATACCAACGATTCTAATGAAGTGAGTGCATTACATAAAAAGGTTAGCGAACCTGGTAAGCTGTGTGAAAAAACTAACAAATCTAACAAAGTAGATGAGTTATGTAAAAAATGTCGAAGCTAATAAGTTAAATAGATATATTTAAGAAGTATGAGTGTTTTTATAAAAAATCGCTCATATTTTTTATATTAAAAAATGTATTATATTATACGTCTGAATTTGAAGCACCTTAAATGGTCAAATAATTGTAGAAACGTCTTATCTATCGTATTTATTCGACAGTGTATATCGGAGGATTTAAACATGTTTAATTTTATTTTTTATTGAATATGGAAGTATAGTGTTAGGCTTTGAGTATGAATTGCGTGATTTAAATACAGCACATGCATGTAATTCAAAAAATTGATTATTCAAACTTTTAAATATTATGTATATGATACTTTTGTGTGTATTTGTGTAGATAAAAATATAAGTTTGGTTATGTTTACGGTTAAGTAATAGAAAGTCGAACCGAAAACGTGATCTTACATATTGAAGTCAATTATATAAATGAAAATAATAAAAAAACCACTTGTTTCAAGTGGTTTAAACTGGTGAGCCATCGGGGACTCGAACCCCGGACAACCGGATTAAAAGTCAGGTGCTCTACCA
>JABLTK010152019.1_pt1 | contig 15181 bp, 14 predicted proteins | sample 7160131 | NCBI WGS metagenome assembly JABLTK01 (sample SAMN14651221, study PRJNA627086) | human gut metagenome | isolation source: feces | host: Homo sapiens
GAAATTAATTAATAATTCTAAGAAGATGGGATTTTCAGTAAATTCAGTAGTTATAACTCTTTATAAGAATCAAATTAGTGTTGATAAATTTATAAAAAAATTAAATAGAATGGGTATTAAAACATATATTCATACATTTACAAAAGGTTATCCAACAGATGTGGATACTATTGTAAGTGATGAAGGATATGGAGCAAATCCATATATTGAAACTACTAAACCATTGATACTTGTAAATGCCCCAGGACCCGGAAGTGGTAAACTAGCAACTTGCTTATCACAAATATATCATGAACATAAAAGAGGTAAAAATGCAGGATATGCTAAATTTGAAACATTTCCTGTATGGAATTTATCATTAAAGCATCCAGTAAACTTAGCATATGAAGCTGCAACAGCAGACCTTAAAGATGTTAATATGATAGATCCATTTCATTTAGAATCTTATGGTGAAACAGCTGTAAATTACAATAGAGATATTGAAATGTTCCCGGTATTAAGGAGTATTTTAAATAAAGTATCAAATACAGATATATATAAATCACCAACTGATATGGGTGTTAATATGATAGGTTTCTGTATTAAAGATAATGATATAGTAGAAGAAGCGGCTAAGAAAGAAATAGTAAGAAGATATTACAATGAAATGAATAACTATAAACTAGGCCTTACAGATGAAGATTCTTATATGAAAGTAAAACTTCTTATGAATGAACTTAATATCGATGAGAATTATTTAGATGTAATAGCACCCGCTATAAAGAAAAGTGAACTTGAAAATAAACCAGTTATATCATTAAAAATAAATAAGAAAAAAATAATTACTGGAAAGCAAACTGATATATTAAGTCCAGCAAGTAGTTTAATATTAAATGCTATAAAAGAATTAAATAAAATACCTGATGATATGTTATTATTATCACCTAAGGTTTTAGAACCAATGCTTAAAATGAAAAAAGAACTTAATAATAATGAAATAAGACTTCAATTGCCAGAGGTTTTAACAGCACTTAGTATTTGTTCAGCAACAAATCCAATTCTTGAAAAGGCTTTAAATAGTTTGAAAAAATTAAAGTATTGTGAAGCACATGCAACATATATAGTAACTAATGGTGATAAGAAAACGCTTAAGAGTTTACAAATTAATTTAACATGTGAACCAAAATATATAGATGAAATATAGAAGAGCAAATGAAAAAAAACTAAGATATTAATAATAAGCATAGTAGCAGTATTATTAATTGTTGTGTTTGCATTTGTATTATTAAATAAGAAGAATAGTGAAAGCACAATAAAGACAATTAATGATGGTAAAACTATGTTAAAACAAATAACAAATAGTAATGATTTATCAAATACTGAAACATTTGAAGTAGATGTAACAGATACAAATAAGGTAGTTTCATTTACTGGATTAAAATCTAATGAAAATATTGAATGGATTGTAGCATCTGAACCAATGATGTCATCACAAGCATTCTCAGCAGTAGCTATAAAAGTAAAAGATGGTGCTTCTGTTGATACAAAACAAGAAATATTAGATAATGTTAACACTAGAAAATGGATATGTGTAACAGCTGAAAAATTATATATAACTAACAATGGAGATGTAATATTCTTTATAATGGCAGATGCAGATTGGGCTAAAATAGTATATGACAATTTTAAAGAATATGTAAATAATGATATCGGTAAAGAACTTGAAAAAACGAGTGATGAATTTTTACCAGATCAAAGACCAGTAGCATAACATAAGCACCGTAAAGGTGCTTTAATTTTAAGAAGGTAGAATGAATAATAAAGTTAAAGAAATTGTTTTATCATTAATATTTATTACATTTTTATTTACTTTTATGATTGTAAACATTTTGAAAAAAGATGATGATATATCGTATAGTGAAAGAAGAAAATTAGAAAAATTACCAAAAATTACATACAATTCTTTAATAGATGGTACATATTTTAATACATTAGATAAATATACGACAGATCAATTTGTTGGTAGAGATAGTTTTCGTAAAATAAAAATAAATATAGATTTACTTACCAAAAATAATTACAATAACTTATATTTATATAACGACTATATAATAGAAGAACTATATCCTTTAAATAAAGAATCTGTATTATTTCTATATAGTACATTACTTATAAATTATAGTTTTACTTTAAAATAGATAGAAATATTTATTTTTATTTATAAAAAAAGAGGTTATTCTAAACCTCTTACTATTTCTTTAAATTCGTCTCCTCTATCTTCAAATTTAGCATATTGATCCCAAGAAGCAGCAGCTGGACTTAATAATATTACATCTCCTGAACTACTATTTTCATTTGCCAGTAAGACAGCTTCTTTTAAAGTATCAACAACGAAACATTTAATATTCATTTCATCCATCTCTTCTTTAATTCTATTCTTACATTCTCCATAGCAAACAACTAATTTAGTATGCTCTAAATAATCTTTTAGTTCAAAGAAACTTTGTCTTCTTTCTAAACCACCTAATAATAAAACAGTTGGTTTTTTAAATGCTGATAATGCTATTTGAGTAGAAGTTATATTAGTTGCCTTAGAATCATTATAGAAATCTTTACCATTAAATGTTCTAACATATTCTATTCTATGAGCAACTCCACTAAATTCTTTAATAACAGGAACCATTACTTCATTAGAAATTCCAAGTTCTTTTGCAATCATTATTGCACACATAATATTTTCGTAATTATGATTTCCTTGTAATTTAACAGTTCTTGTATCAATTATTTCTTCACCATAATAATATATTTTATTATCTTCTAAATAGCATCCATCAATCTTTTCTTTACTTGTAAAATATTTCTTTGTACTTTTAATATCTTTAGTAATTCTAAATGCATCAGCATTTCCTTTATTAATAATAGCTATATTTTTACTAGTATGATTTTGGAATAACCTAAGTTTATTTTCATTATAATATTCTCTTGTACCAAACATATCTAAATGTGCTTCATATATATTAGTAAGCACAGCAATATCTGGATTAAAATCATAAAAATCATGTAATTGAGGAACTCCAATTTCCATGACCAAATAATCATTTTCTTTTATATTTGGAAGTACTTCACAAAGAGGAAAACCAATATTACCAGCTAAGTGAGTTCTACCAGGGAAAGCATTACTAACAATTTCATAAGTAAGTGAAGTTGTAGTAGTTTTGCCATTAGTACCAGTTATAGCAATTAATTTAACACCTTTTGGTAATAAATGATAAGCCATTTCTATTTCATTAATTACTTTAATATTATGTTCACCTGCATATTTTAAGTATTTATGATCGAATTTAACTCCTGGATTCTTAATTAAATAATCAAATGATTCATCAAGTATATCATCAGGATGACTTCCAAGAATTACTTTAACACCTAAGTCTTCAAGCTCCTTAATATGATCTTTATCTTGATTTGCATTCATATCATTAAGTACAATAGTATTATTTCTTTTAGCTAATATTCTAGCAGCATGATAACCACTTCTAGCCATACCTAATATAAATATTTTTTTATTTTCAAACATATTATATGCCTCCATAATAATTATACTACTAATAGCAATAAAAATATTAGATTTAACAATCACTTTACAATAAAAAAACTAATTACTTTTTCTTGTAATTAGTTTTTTCGTAGTATTTTTTATTGTAAGAGCTCCCTTTTTAATAATAGGTTTTACATTTGGGAATGCCATAAATAATCTTTTAACTAACCAATTGTTTTTGATAAGTTCTCTTACTTTTTTAGTTATCTCGTTTGTATTATCAGGATTTACGAATTTAAGTGACATATTTTTAATTTTAAATATAACATTAAATGAAACTATTAAATCTATAATAAATATAGTTATTAAAATATAAAATAATATATTAATAGTAATAATGCTAAAATTAGAATAAATATTATAAAAAAAATTATTTAAATATTTAATTAATATAAAACCAAGTACTCCAAAACCTAAACAATTTATTAGACATATTCTTCCATTTAAATTAAATTTATAATCTGAATAATCCCACCATCTAGCATGAAATACTTTTTCCATTATATAACTTGTTAAGTATTCACCAATACTGGCAATTAAAATGCAAGATAAAAACAATATGGTAGGACTTTTAACAGAATGTAATAACAACACCATAACAATAGCACAACTACCATATATTGGAATATAAGGCCCAATTAAAAAACCTCTATTAACAATTTTTTTATTCACTTTAAATCTATCTATTATTTCAATAATCCATCCAATAAATGAATAGGTAATAAATAATAGAAAATGTATTTTAAATTCAGTCATTATCTTGCCTTTCTTTTAATACCTATATATTTAGGCCATTCTTTTGGGTGCTTAAAAACATTTAAAGAACATTTCTTGTCCATCATTGTTACGACCCAAGCTTCTTTATACTTAGGTGGTGTAATGTTAAGAGGAAACATATGTCTTAATATAATATTTTCAACTCTATCATTCATAAGATGAGGAAAATGTTTTCTAGAGTTTTCTAATGCTTCTCTTGCATGAACAAAACCATGTTGTTTAAAAAAAACTCTCTTTTCTTTTAAGTCTTGCCATGGTTTATAATAAAAATCATGAAGAATTGCCCCAATGGAAATATCTTTCTTATTAAGATTATGCTTTTTGGCATACAAATAAGAACAATAAGCAACCTTTAAAGAATGATCATAAACAGATTCATTAACATGATGATTATAGTTCTTTCTCTTTAAAAATTCTTTATTGTTTAATATTTCATTTATATAACTTAAAAATTCTTTATCATATTTCATAAACATTTCACACAATAATTATAGCAAACATTGTATAAAAATAATAATTAAATTAAAAATATATGTAAACTTTATATAAAAATATCAATAAAACATTAAAAGTTGTTATAATAATATAAGAATAGTTAATTAGAAAGGAAAAGCATGGCGAAAGTATATTTTACAGAAAAAATTACAAGTGAAAGCTTATTAGAAATTTATAAAAAATTAAATATGGATTTAAAAGGCAAAGTAGCTGTTAAAGTACATAGTGGAGAAAAAGGAAATCAAAATTATTTAAAACCTTTATTTTATAAAGAACTAATTGATTATGTAAATGGAACAGTTGTAGAAAGTAATACAGCTTATGAGGGTGAAAGAAATACGACAGAAAAACATTTAAAATTATTAGAAAATCATGAATGGACTAAATATTTTAATGTTGATTTGTTAGATGAAAAGGAAGAAATAGCATTATCTGTTAATAATCCAAAGTATATAAAAGAAAATTATGTTGGTAAGAATATAGAAAATTATGATTCTATCTTAGTTTTATCACATTTTAAAGGTCATCCAATGGGAGGATATGGAGGAGCTCTTAAAAATATATCAATAGGACTTGCATCATCTCATGGAAAAGCTAATATACACGGTGCTGGTAAGCCAGATGAAATGTGGACAGCTGACCATGATTCATTCTTAGAATCAATGGCTGAAGCTGCTAAAACAATTATAGATTATGAAAAAGGCAATATGGTATTTATAAATATTATGGCAAATATGTCAGTTGATTGTGATTGCTGTGCAGTTGCAGAAGATCCTTGTATGAAAGATATTGGAATTCTTGCATCGACTGATCCAGTAGCACTTGATCAAGCTTGCATAGATTTAGTTTATAATAGTAAAGATCCAGGAAAAGATCATTTAATTGAAAGAATCGAATCAAGAAATGGATTATTAACAATAAAAACAGCAGAAGAAATAGGAGTAGGAACAAGAAAATACGAACTTATAAAAATAGATTAGGAGAATTAATATGAATGGGAAATTAACTTATGTATTTGGACATAAGAATCCAGATACAGATTCAATATGTGGAGCAATAGCATTATCTTACTTAAAAAATAAACTAGGAATGAATACAGTTCCATCGACACTTGGAAACTTAAATAGTGAAACTAAATATGCTCTAGAATACTTTAAAGTTAAAGAACCATATCATCTTAATGATGTTAAACTTCAAATAAAAGATGTAGAATATCATAAAAATTGTTTTATAGATAAAAATGTGCCGATTAAAGATGCATTTGATTATATGAATAAATATTCTCTTACAGGTATTCCAGTAGTAGAAAGTAAAAATAAATACTATGGATATGTATCTCTAAAAGAAGTTGCTAAAGAAATAATATCTGGTGATTTTCATAAAATAAATACATCATATGGAAACTTAATAAATACATTAGATGGTGAAAAAATATTAAAATTTGATAAAGAAATAACTGGAAATGTTTTAGTAGCTACATATGCAAAAGAAACATTCTTAGAAAAAGTAGATCTAGATGATACATACATAGTAGTAGTCGGAGATAGAAAAACTATATTAGAATATGCAATTAAAAGTAAAGTAAAATTAATAATATTAATACAATCAGTAGATATTAGTCCAGATTTACTAAAAGAAGCTAGAAAAAATAAAGTCAATATTATTAGAACACCATTATCTTCTTATGAAGTTGGAAAAACAATATCATTTTCAAATTACATAAAAGATATTTTAAGAAAAGAAGAATCAGTAACATTTAATGAACTTGATTATTTAAGTGATTTTATGGAAGCTACTAAAAAACTTAAACATACAAATTATCCAATATTAAATAACAAAAATGAATGTAAAGGTCTTCTTACATTAACAGATACTAATGATGTAGATAAAAAACAAGTAATATTAGTTGACCACAATAACTCATCTCAAAGTGTAGATGGACTTGAAGAAGCTGAAATATTAGAAGTAATAGATCATCATAATATTGGTGACATTAATACTAAAAGGCCAATTAATTTTAGAAATGCAGGAGTAGGTAGTGTAAATACTATTATTTATGATTTATATAAAGAAAATAATATAAAAGTGCCAAAAGATATAGCTGGACTTATGGCTTCCGCTATAATATCAGATACATTGTTACTTACTTCTCCTACAACAACAATAAGAGATATTGATGCATTAACAGAATTATCTAAAACAGCTAAAATAAAATATAAAAAATACGGTACAGAATTATTAAAACAAGGTATGAGTATAAAAGGTCTTACTAATTATGCAATGCTTCATAAAGACTTTAAAACATATAAAGTAAAAGATTCTGTAATAGGAATAGGACAATTATTAACATCAGATTTAGACTTAATAGAAAAGAAAATGAATAGTATTGTTAAATATTTAGATGAAGTTTCAACAACTGAAAATATGAGAGTTGTTACACTATTCATCACAGATATATTTGAAAATCAATCTTATTGCATTTATAATACAGCTGCAAAAGAAATAATAAAAAATAGTTTTGATTTAAAAGAAGTATATGAGGGTGTAGCATTAAAAGATATTTTATCAAGAAAAATGCAAATAGCTCCATACTTAATGGATACAATAGAAAAAGAGTAGCAATACTCTTTTTATTTGTAGTAACAATAGATTGTATAAAAATTAAAAAAACATACAATAAAATGGAAAATATTGTGATAATTTTAATAAAAACACAATGTAATGTAGAAAACAGAGTTATTGAGAATTAATTTATATAAAAATATTATTCTATAAAAAATACATTCACTAAAAAATGAATGTATTTTAATTTCTATTTGTATAAAATATCTAAGTCAACATCACCTTTAATACAATTAACTTTACCGGTATTAGAAAGCTGCCATATATAATACTCACCTTTATAGTTAGTTTTATCAATATAATGAGCTAACCAAGTTTTATATTCATTTAAATTCCACATATTTTCTAAATAATATTTACTACTATAAAGCATACCTTCATATCCAGCAGAATTTATTTTTTTTATAAAAGCTTCACCAATTAAATTTAAATCAGTTAAACTTAAATTATAATTGTTAAATCCACCAAATATTTCCCAATCAAATGCGATAGGTAAATCTAAACTTTCTCCATTAAGAGCTTCTATAATCCATTTAGCTTGTTCACTTGATTCTTTAACATTTTTAGCATAAGAATAAAAATATAAACCAACTCTTAAACCATTTTCTTTAGCAGATTTTAAATACTCAGAAAATCTATTATCATAAATAATTTCTCCTTTTTTATGACCAAAACCAATTCTTATAATTACAAATTCTACACCAGAGTCTTTTACCTTTTTAAAATCAATGTCACTTTGCCATGAAGAAACATCTATTCCAATCATAGTGTTGTCATTTTTATGTTCTTTTATTAAATCTTCAATTAAGTATTTTTTCTTAGGATGAGAATTATTACTAGTAGTAGTTTTCTTTTTTTCTTTTACATTTAAAGTAAACTTCTTTTCATTTTTATTGTTGTTAGAGTCAACAGCAACATATTTTAAATCATACTTTCCAACTTTGTTTATATCATATTCTCCTTCAACATAGCAGTTAGGTTTCTTATCATAATTATCAGCACATATACCACTATTAACAAGATTGATATCTTTTCCTTTATAAGCAGTGATAGATGAAGATAATAGTATTATTGGTTTAGTAGAATCTACTACATTGTATGTTACTTTAACTTTATCTTCTTCATTCTTTGAATTAGTATAATTAATAGTTATTTCATTATTACCAAGTTTATATGTGTCAATATAATCATTGTTATCTGTTATACCTCTATCACTATTAACTAAATCATATAATTTAATCTTTTCAGCATACTCAAAAGTAAGATTATCTTTTGCAGTAATTTCATTACTTGAAGTAATCTCTTTTTCTTTTTTGTTGCACCCGCACATTAAAAACAATAAACAAATTATTAACAAATTTTTTTTCATAACATAATTATATCATAATTGAAAAAATATATTTAGTATTGTAAAATAATATTATGGAAAAAGTAAATATAAAAGATATTAATGATAGTAATATAGTGTCAGATATTAATTTGATTTTGTTTAATATACCTGAAAATGTTCCAACACTTGACAAAGTAAGATGGCTTTACATTAAGCTTGGAGAACTTTTTAGTTATGATTATAGGGTGGCTTCATTTCCAGAGGAAGTATCTAAAAAGTTAACATTTGAAGATAATTATATTGGCTCATTTCAAACTTGTGTACAAATATCACAAATAATGGATATTGTATTAAATAGTTTAGGCGGTGAATGCAAATCAAAAACCATCGAATGTCCTGGGGATTTTAGAGGCATTTATGGAGCAGCCCATAGAGCCAATGAAGTAGAATTTAGTAGCGGAGAGAAATATGTTTTAGATTTGACATTAGATTTATATTTGATACAAAGTGGATGCCAAACTAAACACTTCGGATATACTTCGCCTAATGGAGAATATGATATTTTGCCACTGATAGAGTGTGAACCAATTGATAAAAAATATGGACTTATAAAAAATGGAGAATATACAGATAAAAAAATAAATGATTTAAAAAGCAGATTAAATAATACAGATTATACTAATATGACAGAAGAAGAAATATTAGAATATAAGATAAAAGAATTAAATTCATTAATACCAAAATTTAGAGGTTCACACGAAGGTAAGTTATATTTAGAAAAGCTATTCATTGAAGTATTAAAATCTAGATTCAAAGAATACAACTTAACTCAACAAAGAGAAGATAGAATGCAGTTAGCAACAGTATTTAATTTTGTTGATGATGGTCTTTGGTATATTTATTCACCTAATTTAGGATTAATGAAAACTTCGAAAGAAAATGTTAAGGCATTACTAAATAGTGGCTGGCAAACAAGAAGTCAATCCATATATGATGATTTAGAAGAAAGTAAAATATTATAAAACTAGTTATTTTAAATAACTAGTTTTTATTATCGAAATCAACTAATAATTCGTGAATCATTTCTTCTTGGTTACCTAAATATACATCTTCGATTCTATCAACTCTGCATCTTTCACATTCAAGAATACTATTCATTTTTAATAATGATTCATTTAAGTCATCATTAACTATAACATAATTATATTTAGTAACTTCATTAATTTCTTTATAAGCATTTTTGAATCTTTCAACTAGTTGTTCTTTTGATTCAGTTTTTCTATTAACAAGTCTTTCTTTTAATATTTCCATTGATGGTGGCATAATAAATATAAATACAGCATTAGGACATTTCTCTTTAACCTTTCTAGCACCTTCAATATCGATTTCTAATATAACATCAATACCATCTTTAAGAAGTTTATCAATATTTTTCTTTGGTGTTCCATAATAATGAGAATGAACAGTGGCATATTCTAAATATTTATCATTTTCTATGTTTTCTAAAAATTTTTCTTTTGATATAAAATTATAGTCAATGCCATCCTTTTCCTCACCTCTAATTTTTCTAGTAGTGTCAGAAATTGACATTGTTATATTTTTTCTTGTTTTAATAAGTAGTTGATCAATTGAACTCTTACCACATCCAGAAGGACCTGATACAACAACTAAAATACCTTGATTATTTTCTTTTATCATAAATTACCTCTTTAAAATATTCTATCAAATTAATTGAATAAAATGAATAATATAGTAAAAAATATTAATGGTGAATAAAATGAAAGAAAAAAATGAATTATTAATGCATATTTATAATACTGCATATATGGGAGAGTATAGTACTAACAAATTATTAACAAATTTAAAAAATAAAGATAATAAAATTAAAAAAGTATTAGAAGATGAACTAAAAGAATATGAGTCTTATAAAAAGAAAAGCGAAAAATTAATATTAAAATCAAAGTTAGAGTTACCAACTACTAGTATAATGACAAAAATGAGTAGTAGTATGGGCATTATGATGGAAACCATAAAGGATAACAGTGATGCTGCTATTGCTAGTATGCTAACAGAAGGATTTACTATGGGAATAGTAGAAATGGAAACAAAAATAAAAAGTTATAAAGATATTGTTCCAAATAGTACAATTAAACTAGCTAAAAATTTATTAAAATTTCAACAAAAAGAAATAGAAATATTAAAAACATTTATGTAGTTTTATATAAATGTTTTTTAAATTATACTATTTTATTACAATAATAAATGTGATAAAATAAATAATATGAAAGACAATATAACAAAGATGACAATTTTAACTATTAAACTTTTAACAATATTAGGTGTTATAGGTTTTTCGTATGCTTATTTTAATACTGGTGTTAGTGGTGAAGGAAAGTATATTACTCTAGATACTGCAGGATTAAAATTAAGATATACTGATGCCGCTACTATGTCGCTTAATAATGCAATTCCAGGAGATAAAATAGAAAGAACATTTACTGTTGAAAATATAGGTACTAAAACTGTAAGCTATAATATCGTATGGAAAGATTTAATAAATACAATAAATAATTATGATTTGCACTTAGATATGAAATGCAAGAGTTATAAAAATTATGGTAAATCTAATCAAGAAGAATATGGAACTTGTGATTCATTTTATAAAGCTGTACCAACTACAGAAACAAGTATCTCAAAAGATATAAGAAGAGATATTGAAATAGAAGTAGGAGTAACACAAGTCTACAGTGTAACTATAACATTTTTAAATAGAACATATAATCAAAGTGAAAATTTAAATAAATCATTTACAGGAAAGATAGATTTAGAAGGGTACATAGATCCGTCCCCAGAACCTGTTTATTGTACATATGATGGAGAACTAGTACAAGGAGCAGAATATATTAATGGTCAATATACTTATAGATATATGCAACAAAGATCATCTTTAATTAATTTAGAATGGAGTAATATGTCTTTTGAAGGGTGGGGAGTATCACTTACCAATATAGGTAGTACAGAAGCGGCAACAAGTAAAATTTGTACTTACATTAATAATAAACCTGTTGTTTCAACAAGTAATATGTTTAGTAATAGTAAAGCAACAAGCATAGATTTGTATTCATTTAATACAAGTAATGTAATTAATATGGGAACTATGTTCTATAACAGCCAAGCAACAGAAATAAAAGGCTTAAATACATTTAATACAAATAATGTCACAGATATGAATCAAATGTTTAAAATGAGTAAAGTTATCATATTAAATTTAGATAATTTTAACACTAAAAATGTAACTGATATGGCCGGTATGTTTTATGGTTCTGATTTGCTTAAAACGATATATGTTGGTGATAAATTTAATGTTAATAAAGTTACAACTAGTGATTATATGTTCGAGGGCTGTATTAATTTAGTCGGAGAAAAAGGTACTAAATATAATAGTTCATATATAGATAAAACATATGCAAGAATAGATGGAGGAACAAGTAGTCCAGGATACTTTACAGCTAGATAATTATAGTAAACATTTATGTAATTTTACACATAAATGTTTATTTTTATATATCAAATATTGATTAATGTGTTATACTTTAAGTATATAAGTATAAAAGGGAAGATGTAAATGAAAAAATTATTAAGTATATGTGTGTCATTAACAATTTTTACATTTTCATGTGGATTTGTTAAAACAGATACAATTTTAAATATAGATAAAAATGATAAGGTTAGTATAGAAATGACTAACCTAATGAATGATGGATTTGGAGAAGAAATATTAAATACATTCACTTCATCTGATAATTATGGCAGAGATGGTTTAAAAGTTGATGTTAAAAAAGAAAATGGATATACAGGAGTTCATGGTAAAAAAGAATATGAACTTAAAAATATATCAACTGATAAATCAGATAAAATTGAAATGAGTAGTTATTTAACAAAAGAATTTAATGATAAAAATCTTATACAAGTTGAAAAGGGCTTTTTTAAGAATAAATATAAAATAGAATTTACTTTTGAGAAAACTAAAACAGAAGATTTATTAAATGCATACAAAAGTGTAAATCCTTTTGAAATTACTGATAATTTGGAATATACAAATTGTATGTCAGTTGTTACGAATAGTGGAAGTGAAGATACAAATAATTGTATACAATTAGTTCCAGACTACGAACAAAAGTTAAAAGAATATGAAGATAACATTAAAAAACTAGAAAATGAAATGGAATATAACTTTACAATAATGCTTCCAGTTTCGGCTACTGAATCTAACGAAACATTAAAAAGTAATGATGGTAAAAAATTAACATGGACACTTACAAATGAAGGTGTTAATGATATTAATTGTAGTTTTGAAATATTAAATATGACTAATATATATTTATTAGGTGGTGGATCTTTATTATTAGCAATTATCATAATTATATTGTTGATAATGATTAATAAAAAGAAAAAAGAAAAAATTGAAACAGTAATTGAAGAGAAACCAATACATACAGATTATGATCCAAGTATTGCAGCCGAAATAGATGCAATGGGTGGATTTATTGATAGAGGAAAAGGTACTGAAATACCTGAAGTTGAAATGGTAGAAACAAAGGAACAAGTAGTGGCCCCAACTTCTTATGAATACACTCTTCCTCATGAAGTACCAAATGTTATAGAAGAAAAAGATATACCAAAGGATCCTTTGTTTATAACATCACAAAATACTAAGGAAGATGAAATTATAATTAAAGAAGAACCCAAAAAAGTAGAAATATTAAAACCAGAGGGAACTGAAATGAACGAGTAGTATGATTATAAATCATACTTTTTTTGTATATAAATAATAAATATGATAAAATATAATTACAATTGAGGTGAAATTATGGCATACATAGAATTTAAAAATGTTAGTAAGATATATAAATCAGGAGAAATAGAAGTAAAAGCTCTTGATAATGTAAACTTCGAAATAGAGCAAGGTGAACTAGTTTGTATTTTAGGACATAGTGGAGCTGGTAAAACAACTGCTTTAAATATACTAGGTGGTATGGATAAAGCAACTAGTGGTCAAATAATTGTTGCTAAAAAAGATATTACTAGATATGGTAAAAAAGATTTAATTAAATATAGAAGAACTAATATAGGTTTTATATTTCAATTTTATAATTTAATTCAAAATCTTACTGCTCTTGAAAATGTAGAACTTGCTACTGAAATATGCAAAAATTCATTATCACCAAAAGAAACATTAATTAATGTTGGACTTAAAGATAGAATAAATAATTTTCCGGCACAATTATCTGGTGGAGAACAACAAAGAGTATCCATAGCAAGAGCACTTGCTAAAAATCCTAATGTATTATTATGTGACGAACCTACAGGAGCACTTGATTATGTAACTGGAAAACAAATATTAAAATTGCTTCAAGACACTTGCAGAAAAAGAAAAATGACAGTAATTATAATAACTCACAATACAGCAATAGCTCCAATGGCGGACAAAGTTATTAAATTTAAAAGTGGAAAGGTTGAGGAAATTAAAACAAATAAAAAACCGGTTGATATAGAAAGGATTGAATGGTAGTGAAAACACTAATTAAACAAAGTTTTATAAGTATCAAACAAACATTCAACAGATTTATATCAATCTTGGTAATTGTGCTTTTAGGAGTAGGCTTTTTTACCGGTATAAGAGAGACATCTCCAAATATGAAAGATAGCTTAGACGAATATTTTAAAAAAGAAAATGTATATGATATATCTCTTATGAGTACTTGGGGAATAACAAAAGCTGAACTTGAAGACTTAAAGAAACTTGGATATACTGTTGAAGGATCATACAGTTTTGATGCATTAATACATGTTGATGATGATTATGTAGCAAAAGTACACTCTTATAATCCATCAGCTAAAATGAATAAATTAATTGTTACTGAGGGAAGACTTCCAAAAAATAATAATGAATGTGTAATTGAAAAGAACAAAGATGTAGGTCATTATAAACTTGGAGATAAAATAAATATAGATGATGATATTCTTAAAGAAAAAGAATTAACAATAGTGGGATTTGTTAAAAGTCCATTATACATATCACTTGAAAGAGGAAGCACTAAATTATTAAATGGTAAAGTTAATTTCTATATGTATTCATTAATTACTAATTTCGATAGTGATGTGTATACAGAAGTATATATAGATTTAAATACTGATAAAAGTACATTTAGTGATGAATATTTAAATTTAAGAGATGATACTGTAAATAAACTAGAAAGCATAACAGATGAATTTAGAAATAATAGATTCAATAAAGAAAAAAATGATGCATTAATAGAACTAAATGATAATATAGAAAAATATAACAAAGAAAAAGCAGATGCATATAAGAAATTAGATGA
>JABLTK010078070.1_pt1 | contig 15178 bp, 14 predicted proteins | sample 7160131 | NCBI WGS metagenome assembly JABLTK01 (sample SAMN14651221, study PRJNA627086) | human gut metagenome | isolation source: feces | host: Homo sapiens
AATTGAATCTATTCTAAGTGCAATGGAAATTCCACGCTGTGGCGCTTCTTCTGCAGGGGATAGTCCGGAGAGGACGCGCCCTCGACGGCTATGCTGCCGGCCTTGAGCTCAAAGGGCTGCCTTGCGTCCGGCGTCAGCACCAGCGTGCCGTGCACTATCAGCGCCGCGCCGACGTTCTGATGGGCGATCTCATCATAATTTTCAAGCGTGCCGCGCTCAAACACGACCTGCAGCGACTTGAAGCAGCTTCCGTCGTTAAGCTCGATAAAGCCAAAATTCTTCATGTCGCGGACGGTCCTGACCCAGCCGCATACTGTCATGCTCTGCCCGCCGAGTGCGGCGGGATCGGCAAAAATGCCCGATATCTTCTGACGTTCCATAAGCATACCCTTCTTTAATCAATAGTATCTACAGATTATATACACATTTCCCGGATTTTTCAACCCGAAAATACGCGCCGCGGCGCAAAAAGCGCCGCTCAGAATATCAGCTCTATGGGCGCGGCGTAATTTTTCAGCTCCACCTCGGCATATTTGCCGCCGGCCTCGCCGTCGCGCGTCCACGCCACGGGCTTTTCAAAGGTGAACTTTGCGCGCGTCGTGTGCAGGATGATGAGCTTGTCGCTGTCATAGCGCTGTGAAAGCACGCTTGTGACGATCTCGCTGAAGCCCTCTATACTGCCGGGGTCCTTCACCAGCACCAGCTCGCTCATCCCGTCGCCGAGGCATACCATCTCCTCGCGCAGCTTCACTATTCCGGCCACGGAGGTGGAGTTGGACATACTGCCGTAGACCAGCGGGGCCTCCACCACGCCGCCGTCGTACTCCACGCGCGTGTTGTAGCTTTCCAGCTTCGGCAGCGCCGCCATGCCCTGCAAAACGTAGGCGAGGTGGCCGAGGCGCTTTTTCATGTCCTGCGGCGTGGCGTAGCTCACCTCCGTGAACGCGCCGAAGGCCGCGATATAGGCGAAGTACTCATCCGCGCCGAAGCCGCCGACGTCGTATGGGTGCGCGCTGCCGCGCACGAGGCGGAGCGCCGCGCCGATGGTGTCATTCTTCGGCAGGCCGAGGGTCGTCGCCACGTCGTTTGCCGTGCCCATCGGGATGTAGCCGAGCGGCGGGGGAGAGGACACGCGCATAAGCCCGGCGATGACCTCGCTGAGCGTGCCGTCGCCGCCGATGCAGGCCACGGCGTCAAAATCGTGCGCGTACCGTCCGGCGTACTCCGTCGCGTCGCGTGCACCGTCGGTGTAGAAAAGCGTCGTGCGGTATCCGCCGTCGTTGAGTATTTTCAGCGCCTCCGTAAAGCCCTGCTTGTATCCGCCGCGTCCCGCCGCTGGATTTATGATGAGCATGAGTTTTTTCTTCATATCTGTCACCTTTCTTAGCCGCCGATGATGAATTTCAATTTGCTTTTTGCAAGGCGCGCCGACAGCAGCAGCGACAGCCCGCCGAACACGATAAAGTTAATGCCCACGACGATGAGCGGATGTGCGTTCGGTATCGCCGTATACGTCAGGTATACAAGCGGCGAGTGCAGCAGGTACAGTCCGAAGCTGTTCGCGCTGACATACTCCGATGCGGGGCAGGTCTTATCCGTCATTATTATATGTATAAGGCACAGCGCCAGAAGCTTCGCCGCAAGCACGTACCTGAACGCGCCGAAGGCCGGGCGCAGCAGCAAAAGCAGCAGTGGCAGCAAAAGCGCGTAGCTGTATTTTCTCAGCTTCCCGACATATTTTACGTAGCGGTGCAGCATAAATCCGGCAAGGAACCACACATAATTTGTGTAGAAGGTGCGCAGTATCGCCGTCTCGGCGCGGGCGGGGATCATTCCGCAGATATACCGCGACATGATAATTGCCGCCGCAAAGTGGACAGCGTCGCCCGCGGCTTTCAGCTTCAGCGCATCCGTAAGGCGCAGGGCGAGCCACGCCGCCGCAAAGCATACGTACAGACATTGCAGATACCACAAATGGCCGTTGTCCGCGCCGAGAACAAAGCATCTCAGTATGACATCCGCAAGGCTCCGCCCCTGATAATCTGCATAGCCCACCAGAAGCCGGACCGGCAGCACCCACAGCAGCGAAAACACTGCCAGCGGAACGAGCAGGCGCACAGCCTTTTTCTTTAAAAGCTCTCCGAAGCCGTATTTTTTATAACCAGATAGAAACAGATATCCCGATAGGCTGAAAAACAGCGGCTTCTGAATAAGGTCGATGCAGTTTTTCAGGGCGTTCAGCACGGCACAGGGCTGTGCGGGCGTGTACAGCGTCCAACTGTCCTGATACAGTATGATGCTGTGCCCCAGCACGACTATAATTATCGCCAGCGCGCGGAGATTCGTTATTCTCCCGTCGCGTGCCTTTTCCGCCGCCATGCGTCCGCCTCCTATTTATATCTTTATTTAAACATAAGTATCAGTCAAAAAAGCCGCGCGGAGTGAGCGTCGAATTGTCCGCTGTCAGCGGTCAACAGAGGCGCAGAACACAGCGAAGCTTTCTCGAAAAAGCGGCAAAGCCACTTTTTCGACAGTCTCTGTTTAAATTTATCTTTGCGCGGCGTCCTTGTCAAGTGGCAAATCGGGCGATATCACCCGGCCGCGTATTATAAATATGGCTCTTGTCAACCGAGGGTATGAGCACACAAACGAAAAACGGGATGCATCTGCATCCCGTTCACGTTACCATTTCAAAAAACTCAAGCCATCTCGTTGAGCTTGTGAGCCATCGCGGACTTCTTGTGTGCTGCATTGTTCTTGTGCAGCAAACCCTTGCCGGTCGCGCGGTCAACTGTCTTAACAGCAACTTTATAGGCACTGACGGCTGTGTCACGGTTGCCTTCGGCAACTGCTGCGTCAAACTTTTTAATCATGGTCTTGAGCTCGGTCTTCTCAGCGCGGTTCTTTGCTCTGAGCTCCTTGGACTTTTCGTCCCTCTTGGCAGAAGATTTAATGTTGGCCATGTTTCAATCGCCACCTCCTCCTATAAAATTGAGTCACACATAACTCGCGTTTAGAGATTATAGCAAATATCGTACTGAAAATCAAGGGGTTTTTCAAAAAAATCCGAAGAATTTTTTATTTGTGGTCTTTCATTTTTCTTCTGCGCTGAATCCACAATATATTGGGTATACTAAGCTTTGAATTATGCCATTTGGCGGCGTCTGCCGCCGTTAGGTAATGAAATTTTATCTGGAGGTGTCATATGCTTCTGCACGGCAGGACAGACCTTGCAAGCGAGGCGCGCGACATGCTCTCTTCCTGTGTTGGCGAGGTGGAGGGCATACGCGCAAGGGAAGAGCTTATACACGGACACCGCGTCGTCTGCGTGGACATACTCGACCGGCGCGGGGCGGACACGCTCGGCAAGCCGCAGGGCCGGTATTTCACGCTCACCCTCGGCGCGCATTTTGAGCGCGGCGACAGCAGCTTTTCCGACGCGGCGCAGGCCGTGGCGGAGCTTATCCGCCGCTGCGGCGGGGAGGGCGTGTCCTCGTGCCTTATTGCGGCGCTGGGCAATCCGGACATCACGCCGGATGCGCTTGGAAACCTCGCCGCGTCCAGCATACTCGTCACGCGGCATTTGAAGGCGTCCTCCCCGGCGGAGTTTGCGGGCTTCATCGACACGGCCCTCTGCCGCACAGGCGTTCTCGGCACGACAGGCGTGGAGAGCGCCGTGCAGATACGCTCCCTCTGCGAAGAATTGAAGCCCGCGCTGGTCATTGCCGTGGACGCCCTCGCCGGGTCTGAGCTTGCGGGCCTGTGCCGAAGTATTCAGGTGTGCAGCAGCGGCATTGCGCCCGGCTCCGGCGTCGGCAACAACAGGGAGATGCTGTCTGCGGAGAATCTTGGCGTGCCCGTTATTGCGGTCGGCGTGCCGACTGTCATCGACGCCTCCGCGTTTTCCGACTGCGACGAGCTGCGCGGGATGTTCGTGACGCCGCGGGGGATAGACAGTCTGGTGCGCTGTGCCGGGCGGCTCATCGGCTACGGCATTGACCTTGCGCTGCATCCGGGTCTGACCGTGGAGGACATCGACATGCTTGTCGGTTAGCCATGCGGCAATGTTTCACGTGAAACATTACATGGGCGTATTGTGAAAACGTTTCACGTGAAACAAAATTTTTATATTAACAGCACAACAACATTGAAATGTGAAGACAATACTGATATAATACCACGAGTGTAAATGTAAAAGACATATAAACAGGCGGGAGTGAAGATATGGCGAAAATAATTGCGGTGGCAAACCAGAAGGGCGGCGTCGGCAAAACGACGACCTGCGTGAATCTCAGTGCGGCCCTGAATCAGCTTGGGAAGCGCGTCCTGCTTGTAGACGGCGACCCGCAGGGAAACGCCAGCACCGGCATGGGCGTGGCGAAGAGCACGCGCCCAAATACATACGACATGCTGATAAACGAGGCGACCGCAGCGGAATGCGTTGTGCACACGGAAAGCGGCGATGTCATTCCGGCAAGCAAGGAGCTTGCCGCCGCGTCGGTGGAGCTTATCGGCGCGCAGGCGCGCGAATACGTGATGAAGAACGCCCTGATGACTCTCTACAGCGAGTACGACTATATATTTATAGACTGCCCCCCGTCGCTGGAGCTTCTGACCGTCAACGCCCTTGTTGCGGCGGACAGCGTGCTCATTCCGATGCAGTGCGAATATTACGCGCTGGAGGGGATAGCGGACCTTGTGACGAGCATAAAAATGTGCAAAAAGCGTCTGAACAAGCGCCTTGAGGTCGAGGGGATAGTCCTGACGATGTACGATGCGCGGGCAAACCTCACCTCACAAGTTGCGGCGGAACTGAGAAAGTATCTTGAGGGCAAGGTCTACGACACGGTGATACCGCGCTCAATACGCCTGTCCGAAGCGCCGAGTCACGGTCTGCCGGGCATAGTCTACGACAAGTTCAACAAGGGCAGCCGGGCATATATGGAGCTGGCACGCGAATTCATTGCGAGAAACGAAAACTAAAGCAAAGGAGCATCAAATGGCGGCAAAGGAGAAAAAGGGCCTTGGCACGGGGCTGGGCGTGCTGTTTGGCGAGGACAGCTTCGACGAGGCCGAATCCGAGCTTATAACTCTGCCCATAACGAAGGTGGAGCCGAGGCGGGAGCAGCCCCGCGAGTATTTTGACGAGGCGGCATTGCAGGAGCTGGCCGATTCCATCGCGCAGTTCGGGCTTATCCAGCCCATCGTGGTGAGAAAGCTCGACTCCGGGTACTATCAGATAATCGCGGGAGAACGCCGCTGGCGTGCAAGCCGCCTTGCGGGACTGAGCGAGATACCCGTGCGGGTGATAGAGGCCGACGACAGGCGCACGGCAGAGCTTGCGCTGGTGGAAAACCTCCAGAGGGAGGATCTGAATCCGATAGAGGAAGCGAAGGGCTATAAGACGCTTATCGACGTGTACGGCATGACGCAGGACGAGGCGGCGAAGAGCGTGGGACGCTCACGCCCGGCGATAACGAATTCGCTGCGGCTGCTGTCGCTGTCGGAGGGCGTGCTGGAGCTTGTCGAAAAGGGGAGTCTTTCCGCCGGGCACGCGCGGGCGCTCGTGCCGATAGCGGATGAGAAGAAGCAGCTCGACGCGGCAAACGAGGTGATAAGCCGCTCCCTCTCCGTGAGAAAGACGGAGGAGCTGGCCGCGCGGATGCAGAAGCCGTCCGCCGCGCCGCAGGCAAAGCAGCCCGGCGGCCTCACAGTGGACTACGCCGCGGAGATATCAAAGGAGCTGTCGGCGCTTCTCGGCAGGAAGGTGCAGCTCACCGACGGGAAAAAGACGGGAAAGATAGAGCTTGAGTTCTACGGCAGCGACGACAGAGAAGCGCTGATAGACCAGCTCAAATCCCTGAAAAAATAACGCCTTCCCGGCGGGATGTATACCGCCGGTACAATAAGAGCAAAAAGCTGACAGTCAATGCGCAGATACGCATACCTATAAATTATAATTATAATAAAATAAAACTACAAAAATATATAAAAGAAGGAGAATACAGCATTTGAGAATTTTATAACGCCGTTATGGCGAAGAGATTTTTCTGCAATACGATGAATCCGAGCGCAGGGATACTTTGTGTATCTCAAGCGAGGATGAGGAAGTATTGCAGGAAAGGATCAAGCCAGAACAAGTTATAAAATTTGAAAAGCTGTAAAAAAAAATTATGCTGGATATACGTTTTGTGAGAGAGAACCCCGAGATAGTCAAGGAGAACATAAAGAAGAAGTTTCAGGACGCGAAGCTGCCGCTGGTGGATGAGGTGCTGGAGCTGGACGAGAAAAACCGCGCGGCCATAACCGAGGCGAGCGAGCTTCGCGCAAGCCGCAATACGCTTTCCAAGCAGATAGGCATGCTCATGGGGCAGGCGAAGAAGGATCCGTCCAAGGCCGCGGAGGCCGAGGCGATAAAGGCGCAGGTGAAGAAGAACGCCGACCGCCTTGCGGAGCTTGAAGCGCTTGAGGAGCAGTACGCCGCACGCATCCGCACCATCATGCTCAACATTCCCAATATAATCGACCCCTCCGTGCCCATTGGCCCGGACGACAGCCATAACGTCGAAGTCCAGCGCTTCGGTGAGCCCGTTGTGCCCGATTTTGAGATACCCTATCACACCGAGATAATGGAGCGCTTCAACGGCGTGGACATGGATGCGGCCGGCCGCGTCTCCGGCAACGGCTTCTACTATCTCATGGGCGACATCGCGCGTCTGCACTCCGCCGTGCTGGCCTACGCACGCGACTTCATGATAAACAAGGGCTTCATCTACTGCATCCCGCCGTTCATGATACACGGCAACGTGGTCGAGGGCGTCATGAGCCAGACCGACATGGATGCGATGATGTACAAGATAGAGGGAGAGGACCTCTATCTCATCGGCACGAGCGAGCATTCCATGATAGGCAAGTTCATCGACCAGATAATCCCCGAGGAATCCCTGCCGCAGACCCTGACGAGCTATTCCCCGTGCTTCCGCAAGGAGAAGGGCGCGCACGGCATAGAGGAGCGCGGCGTATACCGCATACATCAGTTTGAAAAGCAGGAAATGATAGTCGTGTGCCGTCCTGAGGATTCCATGGACTGGTATGAGAAGATGTGGCGCTTCTCCGTGGAGCTTTTCCGCAGCATGGAGATACCCGTGCGTCAGCTTGAGTGCTGCTCCGGCGATCTGGCTGACCTCAAGGTCAAGTCCTGCGACATTGAGGCATGGTCGCCCAGACAGAAGAAGTACTTTGAGGTGTGCTCCTGCTCCAATCTCGGCGACGCGCAGGCGCGCAGGCTGAAAATGCGCGTCAAGGGCGCAGACGGCAAGATGTACCTGCCGCACACGCTCAACAACACCGTCGTCGCGCCGCCGCGTATGCTCATCGCCTTTCTTGAGAACCACCTTCAGGCCGACGGCAGCGTCACCATTCCGGAAGTTCTTCGCCCCTACATGGGCGGCACGGAAGTCCTCATTCCGAAGAAGTGATGGTTTAAGGAGAGTTTCCGCCGCAGGAACTCAGGCCAATCCCTCCCTAAAGGGACTAGGCCGCAAGCGGCCGTCGCAGTCAATGACATATAGATATGTCAGTGCCAGCCCCCTTTGCAAGGGGGCCATGAAATGGCAATGGACGCCCTGCACACATCTGATTCGCCGATGAATGGCGGGAATGTACCTTTGCTCTTTTCAGCGGATTGCATTACAAGACTTCATCGCACCCTTGCCTCCCTTGAAAAGGGAGGTGGCAAAAATCTACAGATTTTTGCCGGTGGGATTCTTGCGTCGAATGTCCGCAGCCTGTGCCATAGAGCAGCTAGGCCGCAAGCGGCCGTCGCAGCCGCATAGCCAATCCCTCAGGCACGGTCATACATAAAGTATGCCCGTGCCAGCCCCCTTTGCAAGGGGGCCAAGAGGCACACAACGATCAATACACATCCTGCACTCCCGGCGCGGCCGGGAGTGCTTTTTATTTCTACTTTATTATATTATAGATATTGCAATAGAGGCCAAAGTTTGATATAATAACATGATTCAATGCGCGGATTGCGCAGAGTAACGAGGTGGCACATGAATTCTCTGAACGACATATGGCAGGAGATAATAAAGATACTGTCAAAGCAGCTCACGCCGACGGCCATAGAGACGTGGTTTTCCGACTGTGAGCCGGTGGAGATCGACGACTGCCGCCTTGTCATACACACGGCGTCAGATTTCAAGCGCCGCATAATCGCCGACAGGTTCAGCGGCACGATAAAGGCCGCGCTTTCAGACCTGTTCTCCTGCGAGTTTGAGCTGACGATACTCGCGGGCGACGAGATAAAGGACTATGAAAGCGGCAAGAATGAGGACAGCCTCCTGCCGGAAATGGCGGGCTATACCTTTGACCGCTTCATCGTGGGCAACTCCAACAAGTTCGCGCACGCGGCGGCCATCGCCGTGGCGGAAAAGCCGGGCGCGGCGTACAATCCACTGTTCATCTACGGCAACTCCGGCCTCGGCAAGACGCACCTGCTCCTTGCGATAGGACAGGCCATCCACGAGAGGGAGCCGAACAAAAAGCTCGCCTACATCAAGGGCGACGACTTCACGAACCAGATGGTCCGCTCGATAAAGGACGGCACGGTCGAGGATTTCAGGATGAAGTACCGCAATGTGGATCTGTTCCTCGTGGACGATATCCAGTTCATCGCGGGCAAGCGCTCGACGCAGGAGGAGTTTTTCCACACCTTCAACAACATCTATGAGGCCGGGCACCAGATAGTCATAACCTCTGACCGGCCGCCGCTTGAAATGTCGCTTCTGGACGACAGGCTGCGCACGCGCTTTGAGGGCGGCCTCATGGCAGACATACAGCCGCCGGACCTTGAAACGCGCATGGCCATAACCCGCAACAAGGCCGCCCAGCTCGGCCTTATCCTGTCGGACGACGCAGTGTCGTACATTGCGGAGAACATCACGGCCAATATCCGTCAGATAGAGGGCGTCATAAAGCGCCTGACGGCCTATAAGGAGATACTCGACTACACGATAACCATCGACTCCGTCAAGCGCGCGATAAAGGACGTCATCCGCACAGGGGAATACATCCCCACGCCGGAGCGCATCATCAGCGAGACGGCGCGCTTCTACTCCCTGCGGGAGGAGGATCTGCGCGGGCAGAACAGGTCGCGCAATACGGCCATGGCGCGGCAGGTGTCGATGTACCTTATGCGCTCGCTGACGAACCTCTCGCTGAAGGATATCGGCGTGGAGTATGAGGACAGAAACCACGCAACGGTACTCAGCTCCATCCGCAAGGTGGAGGACCTTCTCAAAACAGACCCGAAAATGGCGGGCACGATAAGAGATATCACGTCAAATATCAACTCCGTCTGACGGCGGGATTTTCCACAATCCGCTGTGGAAAATGAAAAGCCGCGTGTGGAAAGTCATGGCCGCCGCGGCCCATGTGGAAAACGCGAAAAACACGCACAAATTTGTCCACACGGAAAAGCGAGTGTTTTCAACGCCCGGCGCGTGTTTTCAACATAAATTTTTTCTAATACTAATAATACTAAAAATATTATCCTTTATTTACTGACAGAGAAAAAGGAGGAGTTTGAAAATGAAGTTTTCATGCGAGAAGTACGCCCTGCAGAATGCGATAGCGATCGCGTCGAGGGCCGCGGCGTCGAAAAGCCCCATCCCTGCGCTGGAGGGGCTGCTGATAACCGCGCGCGGCGGCGTGCGCGTGACGGGCTATGACCTCAAGAAGGGGATATATACGAATATGGAGGCCGACACCGACCAGATAGGCGACATCGTCGTCGGCGCGAAGCTTTTCGGCGAAATGATACGCCGTATGCCGGACGGGATAGTGACCGTGACGGCGGATGAGAAGAACAACGTCCAGGTCAAGTGCGGCAAGAGTGAATTCAACTTCATGGGCATCAGCCCGGAGGACTATCCCGAGATACCGGTGGTGGAGGGGATAAACAACATCTCCCTTCCGCAGAAGATATTGAAGAGCATGATAAACCAGACCATCTTCGCCGTGTCGGAGAGTGAGGTCCGCCCCATATACACGGGCGTGCTGTTTGAAATAGACGGCGATACGCTCACGCTCGTCGCGGTGGACGGATACCGCCTCGCCAAGCGCTGCGAGAGGATAGAGGGCGCGAAGCTTGAAAACTGCACCTTCGTCGTGCCCGGCTCATCGCTGACGGATATTGAGCGCATCTGCACCGACGACGACAGCGAGGTGAAGATATCCGTCGGGGATAAGCATATCTCCTTCGTCATCGGCGACACCGTGCTTGTCAGCCGCCGTCTGGAGGGCGAATTCCTCAACTACAGAAAGTCCATCCCGGAGGAGTTCCGCTACACCGTCGAGGTCGGCAGAAGCGAGCTTATAAGCACCATTGACCGCGTCGCCCTCATAGTCAGCGTGAAGAACTCCAGCCCCGTGCGCATGACCTTCAACGACGGCAGCATCGACTGCCTCTGCGTCACGCCCATCGGCAAGGCGGAGGACGTCTGTCTGTGCGAGGGCAGCGGCGAGGGGATGGAGATCGGCTTCAACGACAGATACCTGACCGACGCGCTGAAGGCCGCGGGCTGCGACAGGCTGAACATCAATATAAACACCTCGTCCTCCCCCTGCATAATCACCGCCGCAGACGGCAGCAAGAACTTCGTGTACATGATACTCCCCGTCCGTCTGCGCGCGGGTGATTGATTGGAAATCAATAATTATGGAAAAAATAGCTATAACAACTGAATTTATCAAGCTCGACGCGTTTTTGAAGTTTGCCGCGCTCGTCGGTACAGGCGGCGAGGCGAAGTTCGTCATAGGCGAGGGTATGGTCGCCGTCAACGGCGAGACCTGCACCCAGCGCGGGAAGAAGCTGCACCCCGGCGACAGAGTCAGCTTTGCCGGGAACGAGCTTGAAGTGACGGCGGAATGAGGATAGTAAGGATCGCGCTGAACGGCTTTCGCAACTACGAGTGGGAGACGGTGGAGCTTGCCCCCGGCACGAATGTGATAAGCGGACAGAACGCGCAGGGGAAAACGAACCTTCTGGAGAGCGTGTACATGCTATCCACCGGGAGGAGCTTCCGCACCCGCTTCGATAAGGAGCTTGTCGGCTTCGGCTTTTCCTCGGCGGAGATATTGGCCGACGTCATCAGCCATGAGCGGGAGCAGACGATAAATATCGCCCTGCGCCCCGGCCAGACGAAGAAGATAAGCGTCAACGGCGTGAAGAAAACCGCGTCGGAGTTATCCGAGACCGTGAACACCGTCCTATTCTGTCCGGACGACCTCAACCTCATAAAGGAGGGGGCGGCCGTGCGCCGCCGTCTGATGGACAACGCCATAAGCCAGATACGCCCGCGCTACGCCGGGTATCTGGCGGAGTTCAACCGTCTGTATGAGCATAAGACCCGCATTCTGAAGGACTGGCATGAAAAGCCGTCTCTGCTTGAGACGCTGGACGAGTTTTCCGACGGGATGTGCCGCGCCAGCGCCCAGCTCATCCGGTACCGCGCGGCCTTTGCGGCGCGGCTCGGCAAGGCGGCGGGGCCGATACACGGGGAGTTCTCCGGCGAGGGAGAGAGGCTGGAGCTGAGCTATAAAACGGTCAGCACGGTGAAGGACCCCTTTGCCAGCGCGAAGGAGATATATTACGACGTGTGTGAGCATCAGGAAAGGCACCGCCAGGCGGAGCTTGACGCGCAGCAGTGCCTGACGGGCGCGCACAAGGACGACCTTGAAATATTCATAAACGGCACGGCGGCGCGCAGCTTCGCCTCACAGGGGCAGACGCGCACGGCGGCGCTGTCGCTGAAGCTGGCGGAGAGGGAGATATTCCTTGCCGAAACGGGGGAGTATCCCATACTGCTGCTGGACGATGTGCTGTCCGAGCTTGACAGCCGCCGTCAGGAATTTGTATTGAACCGCATCGGCGGCGGGCAGACGCTTATAACCTGCTGTGAGGATGAGGGCATATCCAGCCGCACGGGCGGACGGGTGCTGTTCATCGAAAAGGGCAGGATAAAGCCGCGCTGACAGGTAAAGAAAATGTATCTGCATCTTGGAAAGGGCAGTGTGATAAGCACTGACGAGATAATAGGAATATTCGATCTTGATATCACGTCCCAGTCGCATCTGACGCGCAGCTTTCTTGCCGCGGCGGAGAAGGCCGGGCAGGTGATAAACGCGGCGGAGGATATACCCAAATCCTTCATCGCCGCGGAATGCGCCGGGAAACGGCGCGTGTATCTCAGCCAGATGGCGGCGGCAACGCTGCTGAAAAGGGCGGAGGCCGGAACGCTGTAAAATCAAAATGCACGGCGCGCCGGGCATGATCGGTGAAGTAAAACGATTTATCAGATCTATGAGATTTGTGCGGCTTGCCCGCATGGAGGATATTATATGGCAGACGAAATAAAAAAGACGGCACAGGAATACGACGCATCACAGATACAGGTCCTTGAGGGGCTGGAGGCCGTGCGCAAGCGTCCGGGCATGTACATCGGCTCGACCTCGTCCTCGGGATTGCACCACCTTGTTTATGAAATCGTGGATAACTCCATCGACGAGGCGCTTGCCGGCTTCTGCACGCACATAAACGTGACGATAGAGCAGGGCGACATCATCCGCGTGGAGGATAACGGCCGCGGCATACCTGTTGACATACAGGAGCAGACCGGCAAATCCGCGCTGGAGGTCGTGTTCACGGTGCTGCACGCGGGCGGCAAGTTCGGCGGCGGGGGATATAAGGTCTCCGGCGGCCTGCACGGCGTCGGCGCGTCTGTCGTGAATGCGCTTTCGGAGTGGCTTGAGGTCGAGGTGTGCAAGGACGGGAAGCGCTACGGCATGAAGTTCTCCCGCGGCGATATAGTGGAGCATATAAAGGTCCTCGGCGACGCGCAGGGCAGCGGCACCACCGTCCGCTTCAAGCCAGACCCGGAGATGTTCGACGACACGGTGTACGATTATGAGATACTGCACACGCGTATGCGCGAGCAGGCGTTTCTAAACGCGGGCCTCACCATCATCCTCAGGGATGAGCGCGAGGGGATGGAGCAGGGCGAGGAGCTTTGCTATGAGGGCGGCATACGCGAATTCGTGTCCTACCTCAACAACCACAAAAACCCCATACATGAGGACGTCATCTATCTCAGCGGCGCCAAGGGCGACGCCGTGGCAGAGGTGGCGCTGCAATACAACGACGGCTACAGCGAGACGCTTGTGAGCTTTGCAAACGACATACACACGCCCGAGGGCGGCATGCACGAGACGGGCTTCAAGACGGCGCTGACAAGGGTCATAAACGCATACGGCGTGAAGGCCAATATAATAAAGGGCGACGACAAGGTCTCCGGCGAGGATGTGCGCGAGGGTATCTCCGCCGTCATATCCGTCAAGCTTCCGGAGGCGCAGTTCGAGGGGCAGACGAAGCAGAAGCTCGGCAACGCGTATATCCGCACGCTGGTGGACGGCATTGTCAACGACCAGCTCACCGAGTATTTTGAGGAGCACCCCGCCACGGCGAAGGTCATACTTGAAAAGGCCATGATGGCAAACCGCGCGCGCGAGGCCGCAAGGAAGGCAAAGGAGTCCGTCCGGCGCAAGACGGGGCTTGAGAGCGGGCAGATGCCCGACAAGCTTCAGGACTGCAATGAGCGCGACCCCTCGCTGTGCGAGATATATATCGTCGAGGGCGACTCCGCCGCAGGCTCCGCCATTCAGGGGCGCGACAGCCGCTTCCAGGCGATACTGGCCATGTGGGGCAAAATGCTGAACGTGGAGAAGGCGCGCGCCGACAAGATATACGGCAACGACAAGCTCTACCCGCTCATCCTCGCGCTGGGCGCGGGGATAGGGGACGAGTTCAACATGGACAAGCTCCGCTATCACAAGATAATCATCATGGCCGATGCCGATGTTGACGGCAGCCATATAAGGACGCTTCTTCTGACCTTCTTCTTCCGTTATATGCGCCCGCTTATCGAAAACGGCTATGTTTACTCCGCGGTGCCGCCGCTTTACAAGCTCACGCGCGGAAAGCAGCAGAGAGTGGCGTATTCCGACGAGCAGCGCGATAAGATAAGCGCGGAGCTTCGCGCCGACAACCCCAACGTCAAGGTGGACATATCCCGCTTCAAGGGCCTCGGCGAAATGGACCCGCACGAGCTGTGGGAGACGACCATGGACCCCGAGACGCGTTCACTGCGGCGCATCACGCTCAACGACGCCATTCAGGCCGACCAGATATTCACCGTCCTCATGGGCGAGGACGTCGAGCCGCGCCGCGAGTGGATAGAGCGCAACGCCAAATACGTCGTCAATCTCGACGTTTGATGCGCGCCGGGTAAAGGAGATAAAATGGCACATAAAAGAGATTATAAACCAGAGGATATAGCATTCCCCAATCAGGTCATAACGGAGTCTGAGCTCGTCAACGAGATGCAGAAAAGCTATATAGACTACGCCATGTCCGTCATTGTCGGGCGCGCCCTGCCGGACGTGCGCGACGGCCTCAAGCCCGTGCACCGGCGCATACTCTACGCGCTGTATGAGGATAACCTCACCTCCGACAAGCCCTTCAAGAAGTCGGCCACCTGCGTCGGCGACGTGCTGGGCCGCTACCATCCGCACGGCGACGCGTCGGTTTACGACGCGATGGTGCGTCTTGCGCAGAACTTCTCCATGCGCTATATGCTCGTGGACGGGCACGGCAACTTCGGCTCCGTCGATGGCGACCCACCGGCGGCCTACCGTTATACCGAGGCGCGCCTTTCCAAGATATCCAACGAAATGCTGCGCGACATCGAAAAGGACACCGTGGACTGGGACCCCAACTTCGACGAGACGCGCAAGGAGCCGCGCGTGCTGCCGTCAAGGTTCCCGAACCTTCTCGTCAACGGCTCGTCCGGCATTGCTGTCGGCATGGCGACGAATATCCCGCCCCATAACCTGACGGAGGTCATAAACGCCTGCGTGTGCGTGCTGGATGATCCGGAGGCCACGCTTGCAGACCTCATGCAGCACGTCAAGGGGCCGGACTTCCCCACGCGCGGCATAATCATGGGCAGAAGCGGCATCCGCGCCGCCTACGCCACGGGGCGCGGCCGCGTCGTCGTGCGCGCGCGCACGGAGTTTGAAGAGTTCGGCCGCGACAAGAGGACGCGCATAATAGTCA
>JABLTK010080935.1_pt1 | contig 15176 bp, 19 predicted proteins | sample 7160131 | NCBI WGS metagenome assembly JABLTK01 (sample SAMN14651221, study PRJNA627086) | human gut metagenome | isolation source: feces | host: Homo sapiens
TAAAGAATCTAAAGAAGCAAGTGAACAAGATGAAGTAATAGGAATGTATGATAAAGAGTTACATGATGAAAAGCTTCGTTTGGCAGAAAATGATGAGTACAGAGAAAAAGGCTTCAAAGAAGGCATCAAAGAAACTGCTCTTAAAATGCTTCAAAAGGGTTATGATATTACTGATATTTCAGAATGTACAGGTCTTTCATTAGAGGATTTAAAAAAGTTGAAATAGATTGATTCTATTTCTTTTTTTGTCTTAAATTAATCTATTATTTCTATTTTATCATTTAATTTGAAATATTTACAAGTATTAAGAGGAAGTTCTAAAGTAGTTGTACCTTTAGATATTAAGATTTTATTTTTTTTAAAGTTACTTTTCATTTTTACTATTTTATTATCTCTGTCTATTACTATAACATCTATTTCTTGTTTCATAAAAAAAGTATGAATGCTACCACAGTTATAAAGTATGTATCCTTCATTTATTGCCTTTTTTTTAAACATTAAGCCTTTTATTTTATTAATTCTATTAATTTTAAGCTTTTCATCTTTATTAAGTATTAAAAACATAAAATCAAATCCCTTCATTTATATTTTATATCACTTTTTATTAGAATTCAATTGACAACAAGCAAAAAAAATAATAAAATTAATGTAGGAAAATAGGTGATTGTATATGAGATTAGATAACAAAGCTCAGGCATTAGTAGAATACGTTTTAATAATTGCTTTAATTAGTGTACTTGCTATATCATTAGTAACTTTTCTAGGAGGATATTTAAAAGATTCAATTACTAAATCTTCCTGTGCTTTAGTAGGCGAAGAATATCATAAAGGTGCCAAAGCTGGAGAAGGGTACTGTGTTGAAAAGAATAAATAACACGGCTCAAGCTCTTGTAGAGTTTGTTATTTTGCTACCAATAATTATCATGATTTTATTTATTGTAATAGACTTTGCTTTTGTTTTTTACAATAAAAATACTTTGGAAGGTATGATGAATGATGTAGCACTTTACAAACAAAAAGGTAAAAGTTACGAAGAAATAAAAAGCACTTTGCCAAAGGATGTTACTTTGAGTTACAAAAATAATAATAATAATAAAAGTACAATTACACTTACAACTAAGATTGATTTAATCACACCATTTGCATCAACTTTTTTCAATAATCCTTATGAAATAAGTACTGAAAGGGTAATATTAAATGAATAATAAAGCTCAGGCATTAGTGCTCTTCGTATTTTTATTACCACTTGTTATTACACTTTTTGCATATGTTTTTGATACTTGTTACATAGCTATAAATAATACCAAATTAAATAATGTCGGAGAGCTTGCTATGGAATATGAAAAAGAGAATAAGGATTTAAATGAAATAAAAAAAATAATAAAAGATAATGACAAAGATATTGAAATAGTAAGTATTTCTTATGGAGGAATCCATTTAAAAAAAGAAATAGATTCAATATTTGGAAATATAATAGGAATAAAAAAATATCATTTAGAAGTTAATTTAGAATAAAGAGGGTTAAATATGAAAAAAGATAAAGGAAAAATAATTGCAGTTACTTCTGCAAAAGGAGGAGTAGGGAAGACTGTTACTACTCTTAATCTTGCAGGAACTTATCATTTACTTGGTTATAAAGTTTTAATTATTGATTTTGATTTGTTCGGGGGAGATATTGCTCTTTCTTTAAACATGAAAGCAGATAAAACTATCTTTAATTTAGTAGAAGATTTATCAAATAATAGATATGAAAAAGTTGAGGACTATATCTATAACTATAATGAAAATATAGATATAATCTCTTCAGTAAAAGACCCAAGACAAGCTAATAAAATTGACTCTAAATATATTCCTTTAATTCTTAATACTGTTTTATATAAATATGATGTTATTTTACTTGATACAACTCATATTCTTAATGAAATTAATATCATTTTACTTGATAATTGCGATAATATTTTAGTTCTTTTATCAAATGATTTATATTCTTTAAAAAATACAAGAACTTTTATATCAATACTAAAAGATGCTTCATTCGATAACTATTATACAGTCTTAAATGAATCTATTATGAATAAAAGCTATTATACAACATTTGATATAAGAAGTATTATAAAAAATAATATTGATTTTACATTACCAAAAACACTATATATAAATAAACTAGATAAGATAGTAGCATCAGGCTTAATACCAATTTTAGCAAATGGCTTTTCTTCTAAAAAAGATTTAAAACACTTTGGTCTAATTGCTAAGAAACTGATTAATAAGGAGGTGCAATAATGAGAAAAACACTTTCTGAACTATTTGAAATTGAAAATAAAAATAGAAATATTAATACTGATATAAATGATTACAGTGTCTTTAAAGACAAAAACTTATTAGATTCTTTAAGAAATAAAATTATTCAAAACATAATAGATAATGATATACCAACTGGTAAATACTTAAATGATTATATAAATGATGAAATTAATACTACTTTGGAAGGATATGACTTAACTAATTTAGAAAGAAATCATATTTTTAACTTAATTGAAAATGAAATAAATGGTTATGGTCCAATTACTGAACTTTTAGATGATAAAAGCATTACTGAAATAATGGTTAATGCCCCTGATGAAATATACATTGAAATAGATGGTAAAATAATAAAAGATGAATCTGTTTCATTTATTAATGATGAACATATTATAAGAACTATTCAAAGGATGATTCAACCTCTCGGAAGAACTATTGATATAGCTAATCCCATGGTTGATTCTAGACTTAGTGATGGTTCGAGAATAAATGCTATTATTCCACCACTTGCTTTAAATGGGCCAGTGCTTACTATAAGAAAGTTTAAGGAAAACTTATCTAGTGCGGATGACTTAATTAGAAATGGTACTTTTACTCCATATATGGCTAGATTTTTAGAAGCCTGTGTTATGGCTAAGTTAAATATTTTAGTATGTGGTGGTACAGGTTCTGGAAAAACTACTGTTTTAAATGTTCTATCTTCATTCATACTTGATGAAGAAAGAATTATTACTATTGAAGATGCAGCCGAGTTAAAATTAAAACAAAATCATGTTATTTCTTTAGAAACAAGAACAATGAACTATGAAAAAGAAGGAGAAGTAACTATTCGTGATTTAGTAATAAATTCCCTTCGTATGCGACCAGATCGTATAATTGTTGGAGAAGTGCGTGGAAAAGAAGCATTTGACATGCTACAAGCCATGAACACAGGACATGAAGGCTCTTTATCAACTCTTCATGCCAATGGAGCAGAAGATGCCCTTAATCGTCTAGAAACAATGGTTTTAATGGCTGGTATTCAAATACCTGTATTAGCAATTAGAGAATATATAGAAAATGCTATAGACATCGTTGTAAATATTGAAAGATTATCTGATGGAAAAAGAAAAATAACTTCAATTAGTGAAGTTACAGGAATAAGAGAAGGTAAAATAATTCTAAAAGAAATATTTGCTTTCAAAGAAAAAGGATTAACAGACTCTGGGGAAGTAAACGGTTCATTTGTTTTATATAAATACATACCTAAAGTATATAAAAAAATAAAAAGCAAAGGTGTTAAAACCGTTGATGATATCTTTGAAAGACTAGTTTAAAGGAGGAATAATATGAAAAGTTTATATATAGCTATCCAAGTATTACTAATATTAGTAGTAATTATTGCTTTTATAATAACTCTTAAAATACTTACCTCTATTAAAAAAGAGAAAAGAATTATAAGCTTTTCAATTACAGCCTTATCAGATAAACCAACTTCTTTTACCTTAAAAGTTCAAAGTATTTATTATAATTTAATTAAAGGAATTAGTAAAAAAATTAGTAAAAGTAAAATATTAACTGATTATAGTAAACGATATGAAAAATTTGTAGAAGTTGATAGTAGGTACAAAGAAACAAGTTTAGACTTTGTATCAAAAAAAATATTATTTTCAATATGTGCAGTTTTACTTATGATTATATCAAATATATTAAAGTTTAAAATGTTTAGTTTTATTCAAATAACAGCATCACTCTTAATAGGATTCTTTATTCTAGATGTTTTCTTGAAAATAAAAGAAAAAAGAATGAAAAAAAGAATAGAACAAGATTTTTTAAAAGCTGTAATTATTATGAATAATGCTTTTAAATCAGGAAGAAGTATTATGCAAGCTGTAGAACTTGTTTCAACTGAATTAGAAGGTCCTATTAGTAATGAATTTAAGAAAATCTTAATTGATTTAACATATGGACTTGATTTACAAGTGGTATTTGATAGATTTGCTTCACGTGTGAAATTGGAAGAAGTAAAGTATATGGCTTCATCCCTAGTTATTTTAAATCAAACTGGAGGGAAAATTACAAAAATTTTCTCTTCAATAGAAAGAAGCTTTATCGAAAGAAAAAGAATAAAAGACGAAATGGAGTCAACACTTGCTTTATCAAATTTTGTCTTTAAAGTACTTGTTGCTATTCCGTTTTTAATATTTATATTTATTTATTTTTTAGATCCAACTTACTTTGTAACATTTATTACTTCAGTTATAGGAAATATAATATTAATATCAATTATTTTAATATATATAGTGTATATTATATTAGTTAAAAAAATAGTAAAAATAAGAGAGTGGTAGCATGAAAGGAAACAAAAGAACAGTTGAATACAAAATTTATAGTGAAAGACAGATTGAAAATATGCAAAAAAAAGTAGCTTATCTAGGTATAGATTCTAATACTGACCCTATAAAGTTACTAAATATTAGATTAATATCTTCTATTTTAGTATTTTTTGTGGTATTATATTTCTTGGATTTTGGTTATATACTTGCACCAATTATTGCTTTTTTAGTGTATGTACTCTTTGTTCCTATTGTACTAGATACTAAGATTAATGAAAGAAGAAAAGTAATAGAAAAAGATGCATTATATTTTTTTGAAGTATTTACTCTTTCTCTAGAGGCAGGTAGAAGTATAAAAACATCTTTAGAAATTACTTCTAAAAACATTGATTCTTCTTTATCAGTTGAAATACAAAAGGTATTAAAAGATATTAATCTTGGAAAAGATTTAAATAATTCATTAGAGGACTTAAGAAAAAGAATTCCTAGTGATACTGTGAATAATATTATATTAAATATTGAACAGGCTAATACCTTTGGTAATGACATTGTTGAAACTATGTATAATCAAATAGACTATTTAAGAGAAAAAAGAGTATTAGAAACAAAAGCAATAATTAGTAAGATGCCAGTAAAAATAAGTATAGTATCAGTAATATTTTTTATACCATTACTACTTTTACTACTACTAGGTCCAATGTTAATCAAATTAATAAGTTAAGGAGTGATAAGATGAGTGGACATTCAAAATGGGCAACAATTAAAAGAAAAAAAGGATTAATAGATGCTGAGAGAAGTAAAATTTTTCAAAAATTAGCTAAAGAAATCTATGTAGCTGCTAAAGGAGGAGACAAAAACCCTGATAACAATCCGTCACTTAGAATGATTATTGATAAAGCTAAAGCAGAAAATATGCCTAAGGATAAGATACAAGCAGCAATTGATAAAGCACACAATATGAATGATTCTACAAACTATGAATCAGTAAGGTATGAAGGATATGGGCCTAATGGAGTGGCAATTATGGTTGATTGTTTGACTGATAATAGGAATAGAACTGCTAGTATGGTAAGGGCAGCCTTTACTAAACGTGGTGGTAATTTAGGTACTGACGGTTCTGTTAGCTATATGTTTGAGAAAAAAGGCATTATTGTTCTTCCTAAGACTTACGATGAAGATGAAGTAATGATGATAGCCCTTAATAATGATGCTATCGATTTTATTACTGAAGAAGACTCATATGTTATTTATACAACATTTGAAAACTTTATCAATATGAATAAAGCTTTAGAAGAAGCTGGTATTGAAGAAAAAATAATGAATGAAGTAAGATTCATTCCAAGTATGACTGTAGCTCTTGATGATGAAAAGAAAGAAAAAATATATAAACTTATTGATGCTTTAGAAGAAATCGAAGATGTTCAAGATGTATATCATAACCTAGAAGAAGACTAAGCTCTTCTTCTTTTTTGGAGGTACTATGTTAGAAAGATTAGAAATATTAATAGGAACAGAAAATATAAAAAAAATAACAGATACAAAAGTATTAGTAGTGGGACTCGGTGGAGTAGGAGGCTATGTTACCGAGTCTCTTGTAAGATCAGGAATAAATAATATCATATTGGTAGACTTTGATATTATTGATATAACTAATTTAAATAGACAAATAATTGCTACTAATAAAAATATAAAACGTAAGAAAACTGATGCTTTTTATGAAAGAATAAAAGATATTAATGAAAATTGCAATGTTACAATAATAGATAAGTTTATAGATGAAACAAATTATAAAAAACTCTTTGATTATGACTTTGATTACTTAATAGATTGTTGTGATAGCATAAATACTAAAAAGCTATTAATAAAAGAATGTTTAAGTAGAAAGATTAAATTTATTACTTCAATGGGAATGGGTAATAAAATGGATCCTAGTAAAATAGAGATTATTGATATTAGGAAAACTAGTTATGATAAAATTGCCAAGATTCTTAGAAAATGGGTAAAAGATGAAAAAATAAATGGTAAAATACCTTGTGTATCATCAACTGAAATGCCCATTAAAACAAAAGGAACTATTATTGGAAGTAATTGTTTTGTTCCTGCAAGTGCAGGGTTATTAATTACTAGTTATATAATTAATGATATAATTAAATAGAATACTTTTCTAAAATTATATAAAAAATATAATTAATAACTAACCAAATATAAAAAAGAACAAATTTCTGTTCTTTTAAAAAAGTATAATTTATAAAACTTAGTTTATTATTTTGTTTATCTTTTCATATACACTCTTTAAAGATTTTTCATACTTAGATGTTTCTTTAGGATGATAGTACACACTATCTTTTATTTTATCAGGCATATAATTTTGCTTAACTAAACTATTTGGGTAATTATGAGGGTATAAATAGCCTATATTAGGACTTTTAATAAAACTTGGAACATTTCCAATAGACTTTTCTTTTATCTCGTTTATGGCCTTATCTATTGCTAAATAAGCGCTGTTACTTTTTGGAGAAAGACACATTTCAATTACAATATTAGATAAAGGAATTCTTGCCTCAGGCAAACCAACTCTTTCACAAGCTGAAATTACTGCATTTAATTTTGGGCCAATTGAGGGATTAGCAAGTCCTATATCTTCATAACATATAACGGATAATCTCCTGAAAATAATGTCTAAGTCTTCCATAATAAGAAGCTGTGCTAAATAATGAAGGGCAGCATTTACTGAAGATCCTCTTATAGATTTTTGAAGTCCTGATAGTGAATTATAATAGCTTTCTTCATTTTTATCGCCTGTTACAATTGGTGTATTATTAATGGTTTTAACTACGTCTATATTAATATCATGTTCTTTATTGTAATAATATGATACTTCAAGTAGATTGTAAGCAAATCTTAAATCATATTTAGATATTTTTGCAATATACTTTAGTGCTTCATTATTTATTTTAATATCTTTTAAGTATTCTGTTTTAATAGCTTTTTTAAGTCCTTTTAGAATATCATTTTCACTAAGAGGTTCTAATTTAAATATTTGACATCTACTTCTTATAGCGGGATTTATAGCATGATATGGGTTAGAGGTAGTAAGCCCAATTAATGTAATAAGTCCACTTTCTAAACAAGGGAGCAAAATATCTTGTTTATCTTTATTTAATCTATGTATTTCATCAACAATTAAAATCATACCATCATACATTTTAGCTTCCTCAATAACTATATCAAAATCTTGTTTTTTATGAATAACAGCATTTAAAAAACGATAGTTAGTTTTTAAATCATTTACCATTGCAGTGGCAATACTAGTTTTACCAATACCAGGTTCACCATATAAAATCATTGAAAAAATCTTATTATTTTTAACCATATTAGAAATAATTTTATCTTTTCCTATTAATTTTTCTTGTCCAATAACATCTTTTAAAGATTTTGGTTTTAATTTAATTGCTAATGGTTCATTCATAGTAGTATCATTCCTTTCTTTTTTACTAAGACTTTCATATTTATTGTATCAAATAATGTAAACTTTTTAAATATATTCTTCAATAATTAAAATAAAAATGCTATAATATTTAGTAAGAGGTATATATATGGGGAATATTTATAAAATCAATGACTTTATTTTAGATTATATTGATTATTTAAAATATGAAAGGAACTTAAGTGAAGCTACCATAAAGAAATACAAATGTAACCTAATTGCCTTTGAGAAATACCTAATAAATAAAAATAAAAAATTATTAAGTGTTACTCAAAAAGACATTGAGCAGTATTTGACAGATAGCTTTAGTTTAAATAAAGTGAGTTCCAAGACAAATAGTATCACCTCAATGAACAACTTTTATATCTATTTATTGAAAGAAAAACAAATAGATATTAATCCTTGTGAGAACATTGATAGACCTAAAAAAAAGAAAACTTTGCCTAATGTTTTATCTGTCAAAGAAGTAAAACAATTACTTGACATTTCACTTTATACAAAAGAAGATTATCGTAATAAAGCAATGTTAGAAATGTTGTATTCTACGGGAGTTAGAATTAGTGAGCTGACAAATCTAAAAATGCATGATGTAGATTTTGAAAACGCTGTTGTTAAAGTCTTTGGTAAAGGAAGCAAAGAAAGGATTATACCAGTTAGTTCTTACTCACTTAACTATTTAAAAATGTATTTGGATATAAGAGGAAGTTTTTTGAAAGGAAAATTAACTGACTATATGTTTTTAAATAATAAAGGAGAACAGATTAGTAGAGAAAGTTTTGGGTTAATACTTAAAAAAATAGCTAAGAAACAAGGCCTTACCAAAAACATTACTCCACATATGCTTAGACATTCTTTTGCTACTCATATGTTAAACTGTGGAGCAGATTTAAGAAGCATTCAAGAGCTTTTAGGACATAGTGACATTAGTACCACTACTATATATACACATGTTAGTAATGAGAAAAAAAGAAATGATTATTTAAAATATCATAAAAGAAACAAAATTTAAGGAGGAATAGCATGAAATTTAAGAGAGTATTTTTAATAGTTTTAGATTCACTTGGAGTAGGGGAAGCACAGGATGCTGTAAATTATGGAGATGTTGGCTCTAACACATTAAAACATATTAATGACAAGCATAATTTATTTATTCCTAATTTAAAAAAACTAGGTTTTTTAGACACAATTAATATGAATGAAAACGATGAAACAGAGGCTTATTATACAATTGCAAGACCTAATAATAAAGGAAAAGATACTTTAAATGGTCATTATGAAATAATTGGATTAAGAAATAATGTTCCATTTAAAACATTTACAGAAACAGGTTTTCCTAAGGAACTAATAAAAGAAATTGAAACTCAAACAGGAAGAAAGGTAATTGGAAATGTGGCTGCCTCTGGTACTGAAATAATCAAAGAATTGGGAGAAGAACATATAAAAACTGGAGCTTTAATCATTTATACTTCAGCTGATTCAGTTCTTCAAGTAGCAGCACATGAAGCAGTAATACCGGTAGATCTTCTTTATAAATATTGTGAAATAATTAGGAACATCACAACAAAAGATGAATGGAAAGTTGGCCGTGTTATTGCTAGACCATTCATTGGAAGTAATAAAGATAATTTCAAAAGAACTGGCAATAGACGTGATTTTAGTTTGAAACCTCCAACTAAATCAGTATTAAATAAACTAAAAGATAAAGGACTTAGTGTTATATCTATTGGAAAAATATATGATATATTTGATGGAGAAGGAATAACTAAGAAGTTAACTTCACATTCTAATAAGGAAGCAGTTGACAAATTACTAGATGTCATGACTAAAAACTTCACTGGTTTATGCTTTGCTAATTTGAATGATTTTGATACATTATATGGACACCGTAGAGATACTTTAGGTTATGCTAATGCAATCGAAGAATTTGATGTAGAAATTCCTATGTTACTTAATAATTTAAATAATGATGATTTACTTATTATAACTGCTGATCATGGTAATGATCCAACATATACAGGAACTGACCATACTAGAGAAAATACACCTGTTATAATCTATAGTAGAGTCTTTAGAAATCCAAAAAATTTACCAATTATGTCTACTTTTGCTGATATTGGTGCAACTATTGCTGATAATTTTGAAGTAGACCCTCCAATGATAGGGGAGTCATACTTAGATAAATTAATTTAAAAAATATAATAAAAAAGGAGCGTGATATTATTAAAAAAATTTTAATCTCATTAATTGCTTTGTCTGTTTGTTTACTTGTAATAGGATGCGATAAAAAGATACCAATAAAACCAGAATATTCAGTTAATGAAGATGCAACTGCAGATAAAATTAACTTGAAAATATATGAAGTCATATATGATGAAACTAATAAAAAACTAAATATTAAATTAAACATAACTAATAAAACTGGCAGCACTATTACTATTGATAGTGATAAGTCTTTTAAACTTTATGATATCAATAAAGTACAAGTACCTAATACTTATATTAACAATAGTAATATAATAAAAAATAATCAAACTGTACCATATATATTAGAGTATAATATTACTAAAAAAGAAATATATGAGTTATATTTCTATTCTGGAGTAGTTGAAAATCACATTAAATTTAATATTACTAGTAAAGACATAACTAGTCAAATTGAGTAAAAATGTCATAATATCAATTATCGGAAGTTGTGTTTTAATAGAAAAAAGATAAGAAGATGAATATAACTCATCTTCTTTTTGATTATTTTCTTCTTTATATATATTAATATTATGTTCTCTTAGTTCTTTTTCTTTTTCCAAATATCTATCATTAATTTTTATTTCATTATGAGTTTTAATATCTTCAAATGCTAAAACTATTAAAAAAACACAAAAAACAATAAATATTACTTATAGATATGTCTGATTCCCAATCCATTCTTACAACTCCTTACTTTATTTTTCTACACTAATTATACTAGGATACTACTCTCTTTTTCGAATTTAATGAAGTAGGGGGAGTGTATACTTTTTTAGGAGAAGATATAGAGTACTGTAATTTAAATCGACAGTTAAAAAGATGGATGATTATCCATCTTGATTTAAATTATAAGCATAATAATTTTATAAAATATTCGTATTTAATTATATTAAAGTTTTCTAGACATAATTTCAGCAATTTTTTCAAAAACTTCTTTTCCATTTGCCTCATTAATTGAAGAATAACCAAGTTCTTGTAAAGCTTGCTTTCTTAAAGTAAATAGTTCTTCAGTTCTACTTAATTTGTCTTCTTGTTTTTTAGCAATTTCTATTTCAAACTTTTTATGTTGTTCTGCTACTTTACTACGTGATGCTCCCCTACTCGAATAAAGCGTCATAGCAGAGTAGAAAATGCCTTCAAAAATATATTGTTTATCCTCATCATATATAAATTCATTTACGTTAGTGGCACAGTTAGTTTTAGCAAAATATGCTAAAATATATTTTAATTCTTCCATTTGGTCCATAGCTTGTAAATAGTTTAATAAATACTTTAATGTTTGGTAATTAACTTCAGTATTTGTTTCATTGTCTTCAGTTATTTTTTCTTTTAAATAAACAAATAAATCGGTAAGTAAAGATTGTTCTTTTTTACTTAAGCCTTTGAAATCAGTTATTTGTTCTCTAGCATTGTCAACTATTCCATCAGATATTTTTGCTTCTAATTCTTTGATGTATTTTTCATTAACCTTGATATTTTTTAACTCATCTTCTTTTTCTACACCAAGAAAAAGTAGTAATCTATTTTCTTTATCTTTTGGTAATTCTTCTAATGAAGAAAGAGCTAAATAATTATATAACATTTGACGAGAAACTCCTAAAAATTTAGCTACACTTACCTTTGATATTCCACTTTCATTAATTATTCTGTTTACTTCGTTCATATAAAGTAACCTCCTTATTTTGTATAATTTAATTCTAACACCAGTGTCAACAAATGTCAAGTGTTGCAAAGTAAAAAGCCATTATAATATTAATGACTTTTTATAGATACCAAAGTTTCTTTCCATTTTTTCTGACTTCTTTTATAATTCCACTTCCGATACATCTATCATCAATGTATAAAGCACAAACTTGACCTGGAGTAACTGATTTTACATCATCATAAGAAACTAATAAGTTATCATTATCTAGTTTTTTGATTTTTACTTTTATATCATTGCTTCTATAACGAAATTTTGCATTGCATTCTTCTAATTGTTCTTCATAATTAATTACTAAATTATCAATTATACAACTGTCAGAGTATAAATATTTGTTGTTTTCTCCGATTGCAACATAAAGAACATTCTTATCTAAATTTTTACCAACAACAAACATTCTATCTTCAGTTCCTCCGACGTTAAGTCCCCTTCTCTGTCCAATTGTATAGTGCATAAGTCCAATATGGTTACCAAGTACTTCATTAGTTTCTATATTAACAATTTTACCTGGTTGATTAGGTAAATAGTTGCTTAGGAACTCTCTAAAATGTCTTTCACCAATAAAACATATTCCTGTAGAGTCTTTCTTTTTCGCGGTAACTAAATCATATTCTAATGCAATCTTTCTAACTTCAGGTTTTTCTAAGTCACCAATTGGGAATAAAACATTTTCTAGTTGTTCTTTAGAAAGTTGTGCTAGAAAATATGATTGGTCTTTATTCTTATCTATTCCTTTATAAAGATTATTATCAATTATTCTAGCATAGTGACCAGTTGCAATGTAATCTGCTCCTAGTTTTAGGGCTTCTTTTTTAAATAAATCAAACTTTATATATTTATTGCACATAACATCAGGGTTAGGAGTTCTACCCTTTTTTAATTCGTCTAAAAAATAAGTAAAGACATAATCCCAGTATTCTTTTACAAAATCAATTCTGTGTAACTCTATACCTATTTGTTTGCAAACTTTTAAAGCATCATTATAATCTTGCTCTTGAGTGCAAATATTTTCATTTAGAGTTGGATTTCCTTTTATATCGTTGTTTATTAAACTGTCCCAGTTTCTCATAAAAAGTCCTACTACATCATAGCCTTTGTTTTTTAGGATAATTGCAGCAACTGATGAATCTACTCCTCCAGACATTCCTATTACTACTCGTTTCATTTGTATCACCGACATAATTATACTATAAAATCATATAAAAATAAAGTTTAAATTAAGTTAAATAGTTTTATCATGAATGGATCTACAAATATTTCTAAAATGCTACATATAATACTTATACAAAGTGATAAAATAAGTATTTTATAATATTTTTTTATTTCTTCTTTAATATTTATTTCATCCTTTAAAAAACATATCTTAAATATTTTAATAGATATATTAATAGAAAAAAAAGTAAGAATAAATATATTAATCAGAAATAAACATCTAGAAAATAGTAAGTAGCAAAGTAATCCTCCGATTCCTTTAGCACCATATAAACCAATAATTGCACTCATACTAAATCCTAGACTAAAAAATGAAGAAAAGAATATGAAAAGAACTACTACTATTCCTATTACACTAATACCAAGTAACCATATAATTGAACTATTTATTATGTTATTAAAACTACTTTTAAAAAATAAATTAACATAATTATAACTATCTTTTAAGACAAAGTAATTACTTATATTTTTATTTATTATATCTTTATCTGAATCATTTAAATAAAGGTAAAATATTATACCACATATAAAACTAATTATTAAGAATGAAATAAGAAATATAAAGATATTTTTTTTAGTTAGTTTTATGTTTATTTTATATTTTTTAAGACGTTTAGTACTATTTTTTAATCTCATTTTCATCACAATCACCTAATTAATTCTATTAAATAAACTATTATTTATTAAAAATTGTAACCAATTAATTTTGACATATGTTTTAAGAAATGGTACAATTGTTACATGGAGGAAATGCTATGAATAAGAAATTTCAAAAAATTATGACATATATAATGTTGATTGCTATTTTAGGTTCAACTATAGCAATTGTAGTATCTTATTTAGGATATTAATACTTTTTAGTTTAAAAAATTTAAAATTATACAACATAATAATGGTGATTATTATGTTTTTATTATGTTTTAAAATATTTTTAGCAAGAGTACTTGATGTTTCGCTTGGCACTTTTAGAACATTAGTAACAGTAAAAGGTAATTATAGAGATGCTAGTATAATAGGTTTTTTTGAAGTATTAATATGGTTTCTAGTAGTAAAAGAAGCTATTAATACTGATAGTTCTAGTATTTTAATAGGAATTAGCTATGCTTTAGGTTTCGCCAGTGGTACTTATGTAGGTGGATTAATATCTGCTCATTTTATAAAAGGAAACTATACTGTTCAAGTAATAACAGATGAAGCCTATCCAGATATGTTATCTAGATTATATGAAAAAGGATATGCTGTATCAATTATGGATATTAAAGGAAATACTAAAAAAAGAGATATGAACTTATTATTCATTGAAACTGATAAAAATAATTTAAGTAGTTTAAATAGATTAATTAGAAGATTTGATAAAGAAGCATTTATTGTTGTTAATGAAAGTAAAATGGTTATAAATGGTTATTTCCAGAATAAAGAAAATTAAATATATTTTTAAATACTATATACATTGGTATACAGAATATTACCCCATATACCCCGAATATAGCACTGAATACAACCATAGACACAATTATACCTATAACAGGTAATTTAACCTTATTTGAGTATATTTTTACTTCCACTAAATAATTATTTAATATTGGCACTACTATCATACTAATAGCGGTTAAAATAAATAGTTCTTTTGATATCGATAAACTAGTAATAAGAGCAATTAAATTAGTTAGTAAAGCACCAATATAAGGAACAATACTAGTTACTCCACTTAAAACTGCAAGAATTAAAAAAAGTGGGTGCCCTATTACATAATATATTATTAAATATTCTATTATTTCTATAAACATAAGAAGATAAAAACCTTTAAAATAATTATTTAAATCATTATAAATATTAGATAATAAATTATAATACTTAGACTTAAATAAACTCTTAATAAAAAGAATAATTCTATCAAAATAAAATAAAAAATAAA
>JABLTK010086608.1_pt1 | contig 15161 bp, 11 predicted proteins | sample 7160131 | NCBI WGS metagenome assembly JABLTK01 (sample SAMN14651221, study PRJNA627086) | human gut metagenome | isolation source: feces | host: Homo sapiens
CGACTTTTTTTGCTACTTTTTTTCTTCGCTTGAAAAAAAGTAGTACTCTGTCTTACTAACAAAATTACAGCCACACCGTTAAAATAACCTACCTACCACCAATAAAACTTAAAACTCAAAACCTGTTAAAATTCGGGTTTATAGGGACGATTACGCCCCTATTTTTAATTTTGCTATCCATAGGTCCGTTCCGCCGAACGAGCCGCCGACGTCGGCGGAAGTGCCCTTCGAGCAGGCGGCGACATAGAAATCGTCGTCCGAGCAGGCAAGACGCGGATTGCTTTCGTTGCCCGAGCCGAAGCGCAGCGAGCACGAGCCGCGGCTGCCGACTACGCCGAGCGCGTCGCCCGTGGTGCCTACGAACAAGCCCCAATCGCCGCCGGAAATGAAGTCGGTTACGCCGGACAGCGAGCCGAGAGCATTAAGCCGCCGCTGCACTTTGAAGCCCGAATCGTAGGCGAGCGCAACCGAAGCTTCGCCGCCGAAGAACCCGACGTAATAGGTATTGTCGCAGTAGCCGATGGTCGCGGAGAGCGGCAGGGTTGCGCCCTGAAAAATCACGGTTTTTTTGGAAAAATCGTCGCCGACAATCATGAGCGCGCCGTCGCCGCCCTCGTAAATCGCGGCAATCGCCCAGCCGCCGCTTACCGGCGCTACGGCAGAAGCGCGGTAAGCGCCGCCCTTGTCTATGTAGGCGAGCACGGGCTCGGGGCGTTCGTCGCACGTCGCCGCGCCTGCGTGACGGCTCAAATCCGACACCGCGTTGAAAAATACGGCGTAAGTCTTGCCGACTTTGAAAAAGTCGACGAATTCCAGCGAGTAGGGCGAGGAAATCATGCGCTCGTAAACGCGACTGAGCGAAAAATCGAACGTTCGCAGAAACAACTTCTTCTTTACGAGCGGCGAGTGCGTGACGCTCGTGACCAGCGCATAGCCCTCGTCGGTCAGCCGCAGCGCGGCAAACTCGCCGTCCGTTTCGGGAGCGGTAGCCGTCACCTTGCCGTCATAGCCCATAAGCGCGAGTGAAACGCCGTTTTCTCCGCCCAGCGCGAGCAAAAAACCGCCCTCGGCAAGCGTTACGTCGACGATTTTCCGCTCGGACGGTCGGTAAAAGTCCAGCGTGGTCAGGGTTTCGTCGAGCTCCGCCACGAACGCGCCCGAGCCGCCGTCGGCGTCGCAGTCGGTCGAGGTCGTATTGCCGAAAACGAACACGCGCCCGTTTGTCGCGATAACGTCCACAAGGCTCTCGTCGCCGCTACCGCCGATATTGGTTTCGAGCTCGAGCGCCGCCGCCGTCGATTTTCGAGCCGCACGCGAGCGCGAATACTCGGGCTCGGATGGCTTCTCGTCGGTCGCCGTCGCGTTATCGGCATTTGCCGGGAGCGAGCTCTCGTCCACGGGCGCGGCAGACCTGCCGCCTAACAAAAATTGCGCCCCGATTGCGAGAATCAGTACGATTAACACGAGGTCCAGCACGAGAATGGTGCGGACCTGCGCTTTGTTCAGTTTCATTTCACATTTCCTCCGTTATTCGTCGCGGTTCGCCGCAAATCGAATTACGGAATAATTATAGCACGCAAGCGCAGATATGCGTCGCCGTCGGCAAAACACGCCATTTATCGCGCTTATTCGGCGTAACGCGTCAGGATTTTCGCGATTTCCGCCGTGCCGTCGACGTGCGGCAGCCCCGAGCAAGCCGCTTTAAGCTCGCTTTGCCGCCCGTAAGTCTCCGTTATCGCCGCGGTCAGCGCGCGTGGCGAAAGCTGCTCCTGCGGCAGTACGGTAATCGCGCCGCGCGAAGCAAAGTACGCGGCGTTGTCCACCTGGTCGCCGCGCGAATTGCCCTTTGGCAGCGGAACCGCCACCGACGGGAGCCCTAACGCCACAAGCTCGAACAGCGTGTTTGCGCCGCCGCGCGACAGCACTACGTCCGCCGCCGCGAAAAAATCGGGCATGTTGTCGGCGAACTCCTGCTCGTAATAGCCGCTTCGTTTTATCCCCGAAAGGTTGCCGCGCCCCGTAAGATGCGCGACGTCGAAACGCGCCGTAAGCTCCGCGAGCGCGCCCGTCACCGCCTCGTTTATCGCCCTCGCGCCCAACGAGCCGCCCGTCACGAGCAGCACGGGCTTTTGTCCCGAAAAGCCGCAGATTTTCAGCGCCGCCGCCTTGTCGCCGCGGTAAAGCTCGCGCCGTAGAGGCGCGCCCGTGCACGTCGCATTACGGAGCCCCGAATCGAACGCCGTGAGAAAGCGCGCGCAGCGCTTCGCCGCCAGTCTGTTCGCAAGCCCGGGCGTAAGGTCGCTCTCGTGCAGAACGACGGGGATATTCTTCGCCGCGAGGCATACGGGCAGCGCGACGTAACCGCCCTTTGAAAATACTACGGACGGCTGAATTTCGGCGAGCAGCCGCTTTGCCGCGCGCACGCTTTTTGCAAGGCGAAACGGGATTAAGAGGTTTTTCGGGGTCAGCGAGCGCACGAGCTTTACGCATGGTATTTCATGGTAAATCACGTCGCGGCAGGCGGTTACGAGCCGTTTTTCCATGCCGCCCTCCGAGCCGATATAATGCACCTCGAAGCGCGGCGTAAGGTAGGGCAGAAGCGCGAGATTGGGCGTGACGTGACCTGCCGTGCCGCCGCCCGTGAGTATTATCTTTTTCATTGACTTATTCTCCGATTTCCTGTATAATCGTAATATATGCAGTGCAAAGCGTTTCTATTTGCAAAACCCGTTGCAAAAAAGCCGAAACGCGACTGTCAGGGAAAAGTCGGAGGATTATTATGAAAAGAGAAGAGTTTACCGCGTTCGACGGCAAAAAAATCGCAATCGCGGTGTGGGACGAGGCGGAAAACCCCAAAGCGGTGGTGCAAATCGTGCACGGCATGGCTGAGCATATCGCGCGCTATGACGAGTTCGCGCGGTTTCTCAATTCTCGCGGCTACATCGTGGAGGGCGACGACCACCGCGCCCACGGACTGACCGACCGCGACGCGCTGGGGCTTGCCGGCAGCGGCGACCTTTTCGAGAACACCGTGCGCGACGAGCGCGACCTTACCGCCATGCTGAAATCGCGCTACGGACTGCCCGTAATACTCTTCGGACACAGCTACGGCTCGTTTCTCTCCCAGCGTTACCTCTCGATTGACCCCGGCGAGCTTACCGCGGCGGTGCTCTGCGGCAGCGCGTACATGACCGGCGCGCCCGTAAACTTCGGCTACGCAATCGCGCGCAGAAAGGTGAAGAAACACCGCGACGAGGAGGGTAAAATCTTCGCGTCGCTCACCTTCGGCAGCTACGACAAGAAATTCGGCGAGGGCTTGGGCGGCTGGCTCAACCGCGACGCCGAAGCGGTGGGCAAGTACAACGCCGACCCCCTGTGCAAGTTCACCTGCTCCAACGGCTTTTACTATCCGTTCTTCAAGGGGCTGAAATCGATTAAAAAGGCAAAGCACGAGCGTTTGTCGCCCGACTTTCCGCTGATGATTATCTCCGGCTCCGACGACATGGTGGGCGGCAGAGGCAAGCTCGTCCGTAAGCTCGACAAACGCTATCGCAAGCTCGGACTCAGCCCGAAAACCAAGCTGTACGAGGGCGGCAGACACGAAATACTGAACGAAATCAACCGCGCCGAAGTGTACGCCGACGTCGCCGCATTCCTCGACGACGTTATGAGTAAACGCGGCTGAATATGATTTAACGCGAACGGGCGCTTCCGTCACAACTACGACGGAGGCGTCTTATTTTACGAATAAAAGTATAATTATACACAATTAGCGTATAATTATGCAATAATTGAACGCTAATGCGTTTTGTTGCGATTTTTCTTGAAATAATCGAATAAAAATACATAAAAACGGGCTTAAACGATTGTAAAAAATCGCGAAACATGGTACAATTATTCGGTAAACTCGATAAGCGCGCCAAGCGGCGGACATAGGCTTGTTTTGCGTCGGCGCGGAAGGAACGGAGGAAACATGGCAGGGAAAGATTACAACGCAAAGGATATACAAATCCTCGAGGGGCTTGACGCGGTCAGAGTGCGCCCGGGCATGTATATCGGCTCGACGGGAGCGAGAGGACTTCACCATATTCTGTGGGAAATCGTCGACAACGGCATGGACGAGGTGGCGAACGGTTACGGCGACACTATCCGCGTAACCGTGCACGCCGACGGCTCGGTCAGCGTGGAGGACAACGGTAGAGGCATACCGGTAGACATTCACCCCACGATGAAAGTGAGCGGCGTGGAAGTCGTTTTCACCCAGCTTCACGCAGGCGGCAAGTTCGGCAACGACAACTACGCGCACTCGGGCGGTCTGCACGGCGTGGGAGCGTCGGTCACCAACGCGCTGTCGCGGTGGCTTACCGTCGAGGTTTTCAAGAACGGCACGACGTACAAAATGGACTTCGAGAGTCGCGAGGATAACGGCAAAGTGCACGGCGGACTTGTAAAAGAGCACCTTTTCGACGCAAAGCAAAAGTCCGACCACACGGGCACGCGCGTGACTTTCATGCCCGACGACCGCATTTTCGAAACGATTAAATTCAATACCGAAACGATTTCGCGCAGGCTCAAGGAGCTGGCGTTCCTTAACCGCGGCGCGCACATCTACTTCACCGACGAGCGTATTCCCTTCGGCGAGGGCGTACTTCACCGCGAGTACTTTTACGAGGGCGGACTCGTCGACTTCGTGCGCGACCTCAACGAAACCAAGACTCCGGCGTTTCCCGACCCTGTGTTTTTTGACGGCAAGAGCGAGAATATCGAGGCGGAAATCGCGTTTCAGTACACCGACGCCTACACGGAAAACATTTTTTCCTACGTCAACAATATTCCCACGACCGAGGGCGGCACGCACGAAACGGGCTTTAAGATAGGACTCACCAAGGTGATGAACGATTGGGCGAGAAAACTCGGACTACTGAAAGAAAAGGACCAAAACCTTATCGGCGACGACTACCGCGAGGGACTTACCGCCGTATTGTCGGTCAAGATGCAGAACATTCAGTTCGAGGGTCAGACCAAGACCAAGCTCGGTAACACCGAGGCGAAAAAGGCGCTCGAGGACATAGTGACCACCGAGCTGCAAAAATTCTTCGAGAGCAATCAGCAAATCGCCGAAATCGCGATAAAGAAAGGCTTGCTCGCGGCAAAGGTGCGCGAGGCGGCGAGAAAGGAAAAAGAACTGACGAGGGCGAGAAACAGCATCGACAACTTCCACACCGTGGGAAAGCTGAAGAGCTGCACGGGCAAAACGCCCGAGAACAACGAGCTGTTTATCGTCGAGGGCGACAGCGCGGGCGGCACTTGTTCGCAGGCGCGTAACCGCTCGTTTCAGGCGATACTGCCGCTGAGGGGCAAGCCGCTGAACGCCGAGAAAAAACGGCTTGACCAGGTGCTCGCCAACGAGGAAATCCGCACGCTCATTTCCGCTCTCGGGGCGGGGCTGGGGGAGGACTTCGACGTCGCCGACCTTAAATACCACAAAGTAGTGATACTGTCCGACGCCGACCAGGACGGCTTGCATATCCGCGCGATACTGCTCACGTTCTTCTTCCGCTACATGCGCGAGCTCATCAACGAGGGACACGTCTATATCGGGCTTCCGCCGCTTTACAAGATAGAAAAGCGCGGACAAATCGAGTACGCCTACGACGACGCAGCTCTGGACGAGCTGAAAAAGAAATTCGGCAAGGGCGCGGAAATCCAGCGCTATAAGGGCTTGGGCGAGATGAACGCCGAACAGCTGTGGACGACCACGATGGACCCCAAAAACCGCAAACTCGTGCGCGTGACCATCGACGACGCGGCGCAAGCGGAAAAGCTGGTCAGCGTGCTTATGGGCGACGCGATAGAACTGAGGCGTAATTACATCGTCGAGCACGCCGACTTCAACAAAGAGGACGCGTTCATCGAGAACGTCAAGGGATAACGAGGGAAGAACGATATGGAAGACAACAACGAAATCATAGTCAAAAATATGGAAGACGTGATGCACGAATCGATGATACCGTACTCCGAGTGCGTTATCCTCGACCGCGCGTTACCGAGAGTGGAGGACGGACTTAAGCCCGTCCAGCGAAGAATACTTTTCGACATGCTCGAGCTGGGGCTTTACCCCGACCGCCCGTACAAAAAGTGCGCGAGAGTGGTGGGCGACTGCCTCGGCAAATACCATCCGCACGGCGACAGCTCGGTTTACGGCGCGCTCGTGAGAATGGCGCAGGCGTTCAATATGGGCGCGACGCTCGTCGACGGTCAGGGCAACTTCGGCGACATCGACGGCAACGGAGCGGCTGCAATGCGTTACACCGAGTGCCGACTCACTCCGCTCGCCATGGAGCTGCTGAAAGACATGGGCAACCCCGACGACGAAATCGTGCGCTGGGGCTGCAACTTCGACGACACCTTAAAAGAGCCCGAAATCGTACCGGGGCGTTTTCCCAACCTGCTCGTCAACGGCGCGTCGGGCATCGCGGTGGGCTTAGCCACAAACATTCCCACGCACAACCTCGCCGAAACGATTGACGGCGCGGTGGCGTACATTGACAATCCGCGCATAAAGCTTGCGGACATGATGAAGATAATAAAAGGTCCCGATTTCCCGACGGGCGGCTATATCATCGCCGACGAGGAGTTGAAAAAGGCTTATGAAACGGGCAGGGGCAAGCTGATTCTGCGTGCAAAAACGCACATCGAAGCCGAGGGCGACAAGCGGCTCATCGTCATCGACGAGTTACCGTATCAGGTCAACAAGTCGGCTTTGCTCGAAAGTATCCTGAAGTTGAGAGAGGAGAAAAAAGGCTTGCTGATGGGCATCAGCGACATCGCCGACGAATCCGACCGTAACGGTATCCGCGCGGTCATCAAGGTCAAAAAGGACGCCGACCCCATGGCGATACTCGCATTGCTGTTCAAGTCCACAAACCTCTCGACGTCGTTCGGCGTGAACATGGTTGCAATCGCCGGCGGCAAGCCCAAAACGCTGGGACTGCTCGACATAATATCCTACTACGTCGGCTATCAGCGCGATTTTATCGTCAAGCGTACAAAATGCGAGCTGGACAACTGCCGCAAGCGCGAGCACATTCTGGAGGGCTTGGTTATTGCCGTCCGCAATATCGACGAGGTAGTGGCGATAATCAAGAGCAGTCAGTCGACGAGCGAGGCTCGCGACAGATTAAGAAACCGCTTCAAGCTGTCCGAACGTCAGGCGGACGCAATCCTCGACCTGCGCCTCGCGCGGCTCACGCACCTCGAGGTGTACAAGCTCGAGCAGGAACTGAAACAGCTCCGCGAGCGCATAGCCTACCTTACCTCCGTGCTCGCCTCCAAAAAAATGCAGATGGAAGTGGTCAAAGAGGAAATGCTGGCGATAAAAAAGAATTTCAAGTCGCCGAGAAAGAGCGTTATATTAAAGTCGGAAAAGGATTACGTCGTGCCCGACGAGAGCGCGCCGCGAGTAATCGACGACAGCGTGGTGTGCTACAACGCGCTCGGCAACCTCAAGCGCATGCCCGTCAAGAGCTTCAATATGGCTGCGCGCGACTTTAACGACAATTCGACGATGAGCGAGATTTGCTCGTCGATAATCAACTGCGCTGGCGTGGACAGATTCATGGTGTTCACCAGCCTCGGCAACTGCGTGAAAATCGACCTCGACGCGCTGACCGACGACAAATGGAAGGGCAAGGGCGTGACGCTGAAATCGCTGTATCCGGCGGCAGCGGAGGACGAACGCGCGGTTTACATGCTGCCGCTCGGCGAAAAACTGCCCAAAGGCAATCTGCTGTTCTACACGAAGAGCGGCATGGTCAAAAAGACGGCGTGGAGCGAGTACGCGGTGGTCAAGTCCGTGTTTCAGGCGATAAAGCTCAAAGAGGACGACGAAGTTATCGGCATGGAAACCGAGAGAGAGGGCTGCACGCTCGTGTTCGTCACAAAGTCGGGCATGTGTCTTAACGCCGACATGAGCGACATTCCCGTGCAGGGCAGAATTTCCGGCGGCGTAAAGGGCATCAACCTGTCCGACGGCGACGAGTGTATTTTCACGCGGCAGGTCGAGGACGGGGGCGAAATCGTGCTCGTCACCGACAAGGGCTACGCCAAGCGCGTGATTACCGCCGACCTCGACGTCATGGCGCGCTACCGCAAGGGCGTGAAGATTATCGACATCAAGGGCAGCAACGGCAAATCGCTCGTGTTCGCGAGCTACGTCACCCAGCCGTACAAGATAGTGCTGAAAGTGGGCGAGGATTACCTCTCCGCGTTCTCGACGGAGGACTTGTCAATTGAGAACCGCACTCACGGCGGCCGCGCGCTCGTCAAGGGCAAGATTGCCGTGGACAAGGTGTTTATCTACAATTCCGGCTATATCAACGGTTAATAACGGGGAGCGGAAGCCCCCCCCGAAAACGAGTAAAACAAAACGGAAAAACGACATGAGTATACTGAAAATCAACGGTTTAAGCCACATGTACGACGACAAAGTGCTGTTCAAGAACGCCGATTTATCGATAAACAACGGCGAGCACGTCGGCATAGTCGGGCTTAACGGCGCAGGCAAGAGCACGTTTATCAACATCATCGCGCATAATATTTCGCAGGACGAGGGCGAGGTTATATGGCTCAGCGGCATACGCTACGGCTACCTCGACCAGCACGCCGACATCGACAGAAGCCTGACGGTAATGGAGTACCTTCAGACCTCGTTTACGCACCTATATGAGCTCGACAAAAAACTACAGAAGCTGTACGAGGACATGGGCTCGGTCACCGACGAGAAAGAGCTCGACAGAATGATAGACAAGTCGAACCGCATGCTCGACACGCTCACGCGCGAGCACTTTTACGACATCGACGCGCAGATAAAGAAAGTCGCCAACGGTTTGGGCGTAAACGCGTTCGGCTACGACACCGTCATTGCGACGCTTTCGGGCGGTCAGCGCGCAAAGCTGATGCTTGCAAAGCTGATTTTGGAGGAGCCCGACGTCATGCTCCTCGACGAGCCCACCAACTTTTTGGACGTGGAGCACGTCGATTGGCTGATAAAATTCCTCAACGCTTCGGAAAAAACGTTTATGGTCATTTCCCACGACGTGGAGTTTCTTGACGGCGTGTGTAAGTACATCGTCAGCATCGAAAACGGCTCGATAAGAAAGTACACGGGCAATTATTCGCAGTTTCTCGTTCAGCACGAAATGGCTGTCAAGCAGTATGAGGAGGACTACGCCCGTCAGCAAGCCGAAATCAAACGCATGGAGGACTATATCGCGCGCAACAAGGCGCGCGCCGCCACCGCCGGCATGGCGAACAGCCGTAAAAAAATGCTCGACAGGATAGAGGTCATGGCAAAGCCGACCACCGTGCTCGACGCGCACTTCGACTTCCCGTGCGTGATGCTCAACACCAAGGACATGCTGTCGGTCAAGGACTTGGAAATCGGCTACGACAGCGTTCTGCTGCCGCCGATAAGCTTCGAGATGCGCGGCGATACAAAGCTGTGGATTCGCGGTACCAACGGTATCGGCAAGTCCACGCTCATGAAAACGCTTTTGGGGCTTATCCCGAAAAAGGGCGGCGACTTTCACTTTCATATCGCCGCAAAGCCCGCATACCTCGAGCAGGACTTGTCGTTCCGCAACACCGCGATGACGCCGTTCGACTATATTTCCGACTGCTTTCCGCGCTACGGCGCAAAGGAAATCCGCAGCCAGCTCAGCCGCGTGGGCATAAAGGGCGAAATGGCGCTTCGGCATATCTGCGACCTCAGCGGCGGCGAGCAGGTCAGAATACGGCTTCTCACAATCATGAACGTCACGTCTAACATGCTCATTCTCGACGAGCCCACAAACCACCTCGACGTCCGCGCCAAGGACGCGCTGCTCGAAGCGCTCAAAAAGTACGAGGGCGCGATTCTTCTCGTCAGCCACGAAAAGCAATTCGCCGAAGCCGTCTGCAATCAGGCGTTCACCTGTAAGGAAAGATAATTTCTTTTTTCGTCAAAAAAGAAACAAAAAACCGTTTTCTGCTTAATCGGCTTTTTGGCTTATAAGACTTTTTTATAAAGCGGTATTACTTGCGTTAAAACGCGTAATGCTGCTTTTTTAGTATTTAGTTAGTAATTGTATAATTTAATAGTTGTGGTAGGAAGGTTAGATTTAATGGTGTAGCTTTAATTTTAATAGCGAGTAAAAGCCCTTCTTTTTTCAAACGAAGAAAAAAGCTAGCTCAACGATAATCGTAACCGATTATTTTTACCTGACAAAAATCAACGATTTCATCGGTAAACTCCCTAGTAGTACGGTGACGTACAACGTCGGTCGTTTACCTCGAACTAATTGATTTTTGTCAGGTAAAAACGCGCGCGCCGCAAAGAGCGGATTTTACGATGATTTTAGCTGAGTGGCTGCGACGGCGTACCGGGTGTACGTCTAGCAGACACACGGGTAAAAGCGCGAAAAATCCGCCATTGCGGTAATCGGTAATGATAATCGTTGAGCTTGAAAAAAGTCATTGGGGGACACTTGCGGCTGTGTCCCCCTAATCCCCCCGCAACGCTTTCAATGTCGGGAATGGGTATAGTTTGTTTATCGCGTGACAATCGTAAGTATGGGGAGGTAAATGTGTAAATTCTAACGCGCAGCTTCCGTTTTTCCCGTCATCCTGAGCGCGCGGAATGCCGCGCACGTGAGGACCCCCGACATGGAACAAATAATTGACTTTATAATTAGGCGAATCTCACCCGAGCGATAGCGCGTATATCACTCGCGCGCAGCGCGAATCTCACCCGAGCGACAGCGAGGATATAACTCGTCTCGCGGAGCGGTGGGGAGAGGCGGATGGCGAGGGGGGATAAAATGCTTTACTTTACAGGAAAGTAATAGTATAATAGTGGCGATGAAAAACGGCGTTCTAAAAATAGATAAAAAGCCGATTCTTATGCGGTTTCTCAACCAGACGCGAATAATCGTGCTCAGCTTCCTTATAGTAATACTCGTGGGTTCGGGACTACTGATGCTTCCCTGTTCGCATACGGAAAGCATTACCTATCTCGACGCGCTGTTTACCGCGACGAGCGCGACGTGCGTGACGGGGCTTACCACGATAGAATTGTCGGCGGCTCTCACGCCGTTCGGGCAGGTCGTAGTATTGCTGCTGGTGCAAATCGGCGGAATGGGCTTTATGACGCTTGCCTCGGCGACGTTCGTGCTCATCGGGCACAGGTTTACGCTGAGAGAGCGGCTGAACATGCGCGAATACCTGAGCGGAACGGACATGAGCGGCTTGAGGAGCCTTGCCGTGAGCGTGGTGAAGATGACGGCGATAATCGAGGGTGCAGGCGTAATTCTGCTGACGGCGGCGTTCGCGTTCGAGTATTCGTTCGGCACCGCGCTGTGGTACGGAATTTTCCATAGCGTATCGGCGTTTTGTAACGCCGGGCTGGACATTATTTCCGGCGGCGACAGCGTTTCGCTGTTCTCGGGCAACGCGTTCGTGCTCGTGGTGCTCGCGCTGCTAATCGTGGCAGGCGGTTTGGGCTTTATCGTAATCGGCGACGTAGTAAAGACGCATAAGTGGAAAAAACTGCGCATAGACAGCAAAATCGTGCTGTCGGTCAGCGGCGTATTACTGCTTGTCGGCACGCTCGTGTACATGATTTTCGAGTATAACAACCCCATGACGTTAGGAAATATGAGCTTCGGAAACAAGCTCGCAAACGCGTTCTTTTTCTCGGCTTCGACGAGGACGGCAGGGTTTGCGTCGTTCGGAGTGGGCGAGCTCTCGCCCGTGTCGAGGACGGTGACGATTGCGCTGATGTTTATCGGCGCGAGCCCGGCTTCTACCGGCGGCGGTATCAAGACCACTACGCTGTTCGTGCTCATCGTGTGGATAAGCGCGGTCGTAAGGCAGAAAAAACTGACCGTAATCGGAATGAAAAAAGTGGGCGGCGAAGTGCGAAGTCGGGCTGCGACCGTGCTTGTGCTGGCGATAACGTCGTTGCTTGTCGCGCAGATACTGCTTATGGGCTTTGACGGAGCGCGCTGCAGCTATGAGCAGCTGCTGTTCGAGGCGGTCAGCGCGTATGCGACGGTGGGGCTTTCGCTCGGCATAACCGCCGCGCTCTCGGTGGGCGGCAAGCTCACGCTGGTTATGCTGATGTTCATGGGCAGAGTGGGAGCGTACACGCTGTTTGCGTCGACGACAAGGAAGAACGACGACGCGGACGCAGGCATAAAGTATCAGGAATTCAACGTGATGATGTAGCGCTTTCGGCGCGGAGGTAAACCGTAATGGTAAATATGATAGGTAAAAATTTCGAGCAATTCGCGGTGCTGGGACTGGGACGCTTCGGCAGCGAAATAGCCGTCGCGCTCTCGGGCGGCGGCAAGGAAGTGCTGGCGGTGGACGTCGCCGAGGACAGGATTCAGGCTGTGTCCTCGCTTGTCACGCACGCCGTCACCGCGGACGCTACAGACGAGCACGTCCTGAAAGCTATAGAGATTAGCTCGTTCGACGCGGTTATCGTGGCAATCGGCGACGTCGAAGCCTCGGTGCTCGCCACCGTCACCTTGAAGGAGCTGGGCGCGAATTATATCGTGGCTAAGGCGAGCAACGACAAGCACAAGCGCGTTCTGGAAAAAATCGGCGCGGACTACGTCATCGTGCCCGAAGCGGAAATGGCGCATAAGCTTGCCAACAGGCTGATGAACAAGCGGCTGAACGACCTCATGGAAGTCAACGACAAGTACAGCATAGTGGAAATCGCCGTGCCGGAGGCTTGGTCCGGGAAAAGCCTCATCGAGCTGGGCGTCAGAAACCGCTTCCGCGTCAACGTGATACTCGTGCTTGCCGGCGGCGAGGACGTAATCTCGTCACCTGGTGGCGATACCGTCCTTGGAGGCTCCGACCACATGCTTGTGGGCGGTAACAACGAGGACATACTGAAATTCACGAAGTACCTGAACAAATTGAAGTAGAATCCCGAGGATTTCGGCACCATCCGCGCCAAAAAATCATATATTGTACATGCGGAAAACACAATAATTTGCGTATCCGCTTGAAAAATCGTGAAAAACGGAGTACAATATATGGGACGTGTTGTTTTGGGCGGCTATACGTCGCTGGGCATCGGCGGCGAAGCCGAAGCCGTGATTGTGCGCTCGCGCGAGCAAATACCCGAGATTCTGACAACCTGCGGCGTAATTCTCGGGCGCGGCACCAACGTGCTGATTTCGGACGACGGCGTTACGGACAGGGTGGCGATAAACCGCATAAGCACCGTGGTTTTCGACGGAACGCACGTCTATGCCGGCAGCGGAGCCTCGCTCGCCTCGTTGGCGGCGATGTGCTGCGAGCGCGGACTTTCGGGGCTCGAGTGGGCTTGCGGAATCCCGGGTTCCGTGGGCGGCGCGGCGGTAATGAACGCAGGCGCGTTCGGCGGTGATTTTGCTTCCGTAGCCGCACGAGTGGACGTGTTCCGCGACGGCGAGGAGCAGAGTCTGAAGCCCTGCGAATGCGGCTTCGGCTATCGGACGAGCGGTTTCGGCGGCGGTGATTTCGTGTCCGGTGCGGCGTTCGAGCTCAGCCGCAGCACCCCCGAGAAAATAATGGCGGCGCAGCGCGAATACACCCGTCGGCGCGAGCTTACTCAGCCGAAAGGCAGGAGCGCAGGCTGCGTGTTTCGGCGCGTGGGCGACGTCAGCGCGGCGTATTACATCGACCGGGCGGGCTTGAAGGGCGAGAGAGAGGGCGGCGCGAGCGTGTCGCAGCTGCACGCGGGGTTTATAATAAACGACGGCACCGCTACCGCACGCGATTATTTGCGGCTGACGGAAAGGATAGAGGAAGAGGTGCGAAATAAATTCGGCATAACGCTTGATAGAGAAATCAGGATTATCGGAGAAATTTAATGGCTTTTTGGGGCGACTACCATACTCATACTATATATTCCCACGGCAAGGGCACGATTGAAGAAAACGTGCTCGCCGCGCAAAAAATCGGGCTTAAGGAAATAGCCATTACCGACCACGGCTTCAGACACATGATGTACAACGTGCGCCGAATGGATTTCCGCTACATGCGCGAGGATGTCGAGTTCGTCAAGAAAAAATATCCCGACATAAACGTGTATTTGGGACTTGAAACCAACCTGACGTCGCGCTTCGGCAAAGCCGACGTGCTGAGTTCGGACATGCCCGGGCTGGACCTGTTGATTTGCGGCTACCACAAGTTCGTACTGCCGGACAAGCTGTCGGACTTTTTTAAGTTCTTCCTGCCCAATTTCGTGTTCGGCAATACCGACAAAAACTCGAAAAAAACGATAGCGAGAAACACCGACGCATATATAAAACTGCTCGAAAGCTACGATGTCGACATAGTTTCGCACATCAACTACGGCATACGCGCCGACGCGGTGGAGGTGGCGAGGGCTTGCAAGCACTTCGGTACCTACGTCGAGCTGAACGGCAAGCGCATTTCGATGACCGACGAAGATTTGGCTAAAATCGCCGCGGAGGACGTGGAGTTTATCTGCGATTCCGACGCGCATTCGGTGGGCAGAGTGGGCGACTTTTCCGTGCCCGTTGCCTGCATCGAGCGCGTGGGCATTCCGTATTCGCAGATAGCGAATTGGGAGCGTCTGCCGCGTTTTCGGAGTCGAATCGCCAAGGGGCTTTACGACGAGAACAAGGGCGGAGATTTATAAAATCGCCGCATGAAGAATTGAGCGAGCACGGCGATTTTTCGCCGACAAAACTAATGGGAGAAGCCCGATGGACGGATATTCGCTTTCGGCTAAAAACGAAATAACCGCGTTGTCGTTCAGCACCGACTGCTGCAAACGAGCGTTTTTGTCCGCGCTTATTCACACGGGCGGCTCGCTGGTTTTCGGTCACGGCGGCATGCGCGTGATAATACCTGCCGCGACTTCCGCGCTCGAGAAGAAAATCGACGAAACCCTGCGCGAGGTTGCCGACGGCGTGAGAGCGGTCAAGGACGGCTCGGAAACGGTAATCGAGGGGCAGGGCGTGTTGCCGCTGATGTTCGGGTTGGGAATTTTTGCCAAAAGAGGCGAGGAAACGGTAGTCAACGAGGGCATTTACCCGGGGCTCGTGCGCGAGAATTAAGAGGAAACTATTATGTATTTAATGTTGAAGCTA
>JABLTK010099022.1_pt1 | contig 15134 bp, 25 predicted proteins | sample 7160131 | NCBI WGS metagenome assembly JABLTK01 (sample SAMN14651221, study PRJNA627086) | human gut metagenome | isolation source: feces | host: Homo sapiens
TAGGAGGAAGAGGAATCTCAGGCTCAGTAGAAGGCAGAACTGGTTGAGGAGGAGTAGGAAGAGTAGGAAGAGTAGGAATTTCAGGTTCAGTAGAAGGCAGAATTGGTTGAGGAGTAGAAACCTCAGGCTCAGTAGGAGGCAGAACTGGTTGAGGAGGAGTAGGAATAGTAGGAGGAGTAGGAATCTCAGGCTCAGTAGGAGACAGAATTGGTTGAGGAGTAGAAACCTCAGGTTCAGGATTAGTGGGGAGAGCAGGAATGGGAACTGTCGATTTAGTAGTCTGAAGTCCTAAAGAAATAGTGTCACTAAGAGCAGCAGGGAATGGACCTCCAATCACGGCAAGATGTCCTCCTGTATCGTCACCATCATCACTGGATGACATAGAATCCTCCGTAGGGTCAGGATTAACTTCCGCAGGTACGTATTCTGAGGTTGGAAGTGTTACTTCAATCTCACTAGCAAACTCAGGTATATATGGAATATGCTCAGAAATAACCATCACATCACATGGAGCACCATCTTCTCCATCACTACTCAAAGGTGAAGAACAGCTATATTCATTGATCATTCCACGAATAACTGCTTCTTGAGGATTCTCTATACTCCTCACATCTTTACCTGTAACTTCACGCAGTATGTCTTTGATAAAACTGAAATTGCCGCCTCCTCCAGCCAAAATGACAGAATAAATTGATAGAGATTGATTTGAAGTCAAAAATTCAGTTACAAAAGCCTTGAAATCTGTAATGTATCCATTTGCTATCTGATATACTGTCTCTTCAGTTAATTCATATCCTTTGGTAGACTTGACACCCACAACTTTCTGAGGATCAAATATGACACTTCCTGATTTTGCGAATTCAATCATTTTCTCTTCCAGATATGCATATAAACGACACATAATTGTAGAATCTTCTGAATTAGAGAATGAGACGTTACATTCTTTTATCAATAGGTCAAAAAGACTGTTATAGAGACTATAACAACTGAACTCCATCTTACTGATGGTCCTCTCTTCTTTGGGTTCAGGTCCTCCGCTAATGATGGAAAAGGAAGCATGTGTACCACCAATGTCTACAACAAGGTAGTTTTTGCGAGGAATACTCGTATAGAGACTTTTAGCAATCATTAAAGGCTCCGATACATATATGGCATGACTCATCGCATTCACCATCGACACAGATGATTCGAATGTTGATCTTTCAATTTCACTGAATTCTGTAGGCGATGCAATCAAGATATCTCCAAGACTACCTTTCGATCGGCAGAGAACCGTTTCCAACGCTTGGAAGAAATCACTGATTACAGCTGGAACAGCCAAATTACTGGATAATGTATCTAGATGATATCCAATTAACTGATTACAATTGATTAATCTACTCTTTGGAAGAAGATATTTATAAAAGTCACATTCCGTACGATAGGGTTTTCGAACCATCGACCGAAAAAAGAAAACAGAAGAACCATCCAGCCTATCTGAACAACCCAATTGAGGTTGCTCATTCTGATATGATAATGAAGTGTTGAACACACTCTTTTCATTCACAATATTCAATACTTCCGAAGAACAATCATCACAGATGGCAACAATTGTATTCACGGACCCGATACTGATGAGAGTCTTCTGGTACTTTCTTTCATAGTCTTCTACACTCATTCGAATCAGTAAATAGTGATCTCAGTCACAATTCGATAGTGTGGATATGTCTTGAGTATCAAGAGTTCAGGTTAACCACTATTGTTTCTAATATGGCTTTTTCATAAAAACAATGAATTATTCACCAATGAATCAGCTATACTTATTTTCTTCCCTTCCCTCGTTTGCTTCCTTTCTTGCCAGCAGGTTCTTCCTTCTTTTCTCCAGCTCCCGCTTCTAGGGGTTATTAACTCGTTATAACAAAACCTGATGCATCATCCTCAAATCGGAAATCACCTCCTGTCACTTGTGTCAACTCATTCATAAATGTTGGCATCGTAGTGGTTGTAAAAGTCACTTCGGCTTTGTAATCTGTAGCTGTGTATTTATCTCTTCGGATTTCACACCATTTACGAACTACCGAAGTTGCCTTTCCGGCTGCTCTAAAATTCAGTTCTACCGAAAAGGGTTACGCTAAAGAAATATACAGAAAACCATGCGTTTCATTCTTCTTAAAAGGGATTGTTGATTTTAATTGTTTCGCAATACTGTCACCCTGTTTACTCACAGATACATTGAGATCGATCTTCAAGCCTTTGATCGTGTTCATCCCATTCTCAATTCGAGTGATAGGAACAGGAAGATTTGTAACTCCATCGATATAGGTTTTGAAGATATAGTCAATAATCTGTCTTCGTTTCTTCTCTGTCATTTCTCTCTTCTCTTGGACAGAGTATTGAGGTTCTCCGTGAAGTGCAATCTCTTCCATACACTTCCAAACATCAGTCGATCCAAAGACTGTCATCAAATCAGCGTCAGACATTGTCATACCACTTTCTGGAATGACTGCATCAAGAAGCGATACTTCACGCATCGTTTTCTTGCCTTCCATATACTCAGCATATTTGGTCTTATCGAGATAGATTTGCATCTTAAATCCACCTTTCGAATACTTTACAATCAATTGATTTGGATTACTCATAATGACAAGGAAACAATGATTCTTTAAAACAAAAACTCTATTGTACAATACGATATAAACTGAATAACTTTGTGGAAGTAACATAAACTTGTTCAAAGCTGTATCGCAAATCACTCGTAGAAGAGTTTCCAGTCCTCACTATCCTATAAACAGAACGATCCACCAAATGAAGGTTGTTTACACCATTATGATCAAAGGGAGAAAAAAGTAAATAGTGATAAGGAAGGGATGAAAATACATAGAAAGCCTCCGTTTCCGGTTTACTAACGACTTCCATCCACAGAGAAGTGTCCTTACCATTCACAGTCGTCACTTTAAGAATATCGCTTCCTAAAATCTCTTTCCTACGAATTGCATTAATCAATTCCTTTGCTTCCAAGTGAACTTGTCTTGTTAACTTCTTGTCTATTCCCCTGTAATCCATATTCAAAACATGTGAAGGAGATACAATAGAAACAAGATCAAGACACACAAGGATCAAAATACTCATAAAGAGAGTTATCCAAGCAAGTGTTCGTTTCTTTCCGTTTCTCTTCATCCAATTTATAACTTCATCCAGTAAATCCTGTAAGGAGGACACAGTTGATGGTATGATGAACCGAAAAGTCACAACTACAAGAAGAACTGGAGTAAGCGCAGTACTGAAAAGTGCAAAGAATGATGATGAAGGAAGAAATAAGGTACATACTTGAAGAATCAGCATTTCCACAGGACATGGAACCAATATCATTATCATAATTAGGAGAATACAGAGAATGGTTGTAAGCGGTTGTTGAGGAAAAGAATAGGTAATTTGAAAAATGGGAGCTTGGTTGGAGCGAAGAAGTGGAATAGTAGAAGCTAGCAATAGAAGGAAGTGCTGATAGGAGTGCAGCCGATGAATATAGACAGTGGAAAGAAGCAGGAGGAGAAGGAGAATGGTAATATATGGATTTGATATCCACAAACTAAAAGCCAAGATGGTGAGAAATATGGATCCGCGGTTCTGAAGGAGAGGCAACAGACAGATAACATCGAATCGAGAGGCAGACACAGTTACAAGAAATGCTGCAATGACCTCACATATCCAAGAAGGATGATTCGTAAAATAGGTACATAAAACAACTGTTTGACACATCAAGAAGCAGGAGAGAAGTGTTATTTGTTCTGTTGGATCTAAAAGATACTTCCATATAGGTAATATCGAAAATAGGGAAGATACAATACTGACAAGGAAAGGATGTAATGACTCAGAAATGAATCCAGACCAGAAAGGGACAATACAAGCTGGAGATAAACAGATCATTCCATACATGAAGTACGAGATAAATGGATACGAAGAGATTAGCTTTTTAAAAACTTGTATTAATACATCCTGAATGCTCCAAGATGTCGATTTGAGGGATCCTTCTGACATCAGCTCCTGTATATCGTCAACATCCATTTGAGGGGTATAACTTCGAATCATGTAGACTTGGAAACAGACTAGAGTCAATTCAAATGAGAAAACTCACTAGGCAACAACAATGGTACCCATCGTACCAACCGCTTCTTTACTGGATCTGATATATTATTCGTCCATCCAATAATCATATCCAATGTAACACAATCAAAGAATGTATTCGATTATTTGATGAAGATGAAAAAAAGTATTCTTTCGCTATTGTCCTATATCTACAGTTTTATTAATACCAATGAGAATGGTATCTGGTCTCACAATGAGTGTTTGTACCAAACCGCGGTTATTTTCTCCTCTACAAAAACTCACTTCTAGGAGATGAACAGCGAGGACATTATCAAAGCACAAAGTGCTATGTGTAATGAGATGTACAGGATCTTCTCGACACTCATTGCTGAATTAACCGATGTATGTGTGCGTTCACAGATGGATCTTGATGAATATAAGCAATCTCTGCCAAATTTAGCGATTCCGAATACAGTATATTGTGTTATATGGGTGTAATGAAGTTAGTTGATCGAGGAGTTTGAAGAGAAACGAAAAAGTGTTCTTTTCAGTCTCATACAAAAGACGGAAAAAGCTGCTTCTCTCTTTCCTATAATCGATTATGTTGATGTACTTCTTTTGAGTGGTTGCAAGTTTTAGGAAGCGTTGAAAGAAATTGAAGACTCGGTAAACCAATTGGAGAAGCAATGTGATAGTGTTGTAACTGCTTGTCAAGACCGCAGGCCAAAGAAGAGTATGTCTCTATTTGTAGGAATAGAAGAATATGATAAGATGTAGAATAAGAAGACGCAAACTGGAACTGATGTACCTCCTCCTACTTGGAGTCATCCTGATTATATATTTAATGTGGATTCCATGATTACAAAGTTAAAACAAATCAAAGATGTGAGTGATGCTTCAATGCAGCGTCATATTCAAGAAGCTACTATCAATTTCCCTGTTTCATCCAACAAACAATATTTTACACCATGCTAAGCGAACTTAACGATTCCATATCTGAAAGTGATAATGAGGATGAATCCTCCATCTAAGGGTAAGAAGTTATCGATATTCTTACAGTAGAAACAGTCTGATTCATTTGTAAGAGTCTCTTCACCTCAGCAATGAGATTGGTTCCATTCATGCCTCCTTCCATCCATGCTAAGAACTTTGCTTGTTGGAGAGGCGACAGTACATCCAGGATGCCTCGCATCTGTTGTTGCATTGACTCCATATTACTTGTAACCTACAATAGCATCACCATCACAAATTAAACCTTATTCTGTACTGCATCCACAATATCCATCACAGATGCTATATTCTCTTGTTGACGCAATACTCCACTCCGACTATGAATAATACCTTGCTTCTGTTCTGGTGTTAACTATCTAATATTCCATCTTATTTTCCTACTTGTAAAACAGATGACAGAATATTCCAGATTCCTCCTCCGTATTTCATTTCATTCAATTTCTCATCATAAAATTCATCTTCCTGGTTCATTGACCACAAACATAACTTTGTCATCTAATTCTCAGCACACAACTATAAAACCACTTGAGTGGGAAGAAGAAGCATTTTCAATTGTTCTAAATGGATTTGGGCTGCACTTAATCGTTCAATTCCGAATTCACTCCATCGAGAGTAATACTCATCAATTTCCTTTGAAATCGCTTCTTCATCCTTCTTTTCCATCAGCTCTCTCATTCGTTTCAAAAACTTCACTCTCACCTGATTTCTCTCTTCACTTTCAGCTGTTTCACTACTTACACTCTCCAAACGCTGACGCAAACGACTATTTTCCTCACGAAGTGTTTGAATCTGCAACTAAATGGATTCCAACTAGCTCACCTCATCTAAGATTGCTTCTTTCTTCTCTTTCTTGCGTTTACGACAATTCTTTGCAATTTCACGATTCTTTGCTAATCGTCGTTTCTTCTTTGCAACTTCTTCATCTTCATATAGATCATTATCTACAGGCGATGAAATAGTTGAACTAGAGAGTTCGCGTTTAGCAGTAAGAACGGGTTCTGGAAGTGTCATATCATCCACTAAACCGTTGGGAGCATTGTTGAAAAACGTGGAGTGTTCAAAAACACTCTGATTGGATGGTTTGTCAGTTGGATGAAAAACGGATGTATTAGAAAAGGGAGAGGGTTCGGTCTCCAGAGCAGACGATACGGGACGTGGAAGAGATAATAAATCCAACGAATCTTTCCTCGTACACTGACTAGGACTGATACTCTCCATATCTCAGCCTACGTTGGAGACAAAAGCGTAGATGGAATAAATGGAGATCCTACGTTCATTCCATTATTTGCGTAATCTGGAATAGCAGAAGCAGGATCGAGAGGAAGCTCTGAAATTATTGATCTCATGCATTAGTACCAGAATCTGATGTAGGAGGAAATGTTGCGCCCATCTGTGGAGTCATTCCTGGAACCAATTCGGTTGCCATCATCAGCCATGATCCAACTTCTAGGAAAGTGATAGAATCGACGAGTAGAATACCTTTTTCAAATAAATTCGGTCCTTTTGCTCCATCTCGCCCTGCCATATATGACAACATCGAGTCAAGAGGTGAGGAAGAAGCCATCTCTCGTCTCAATATAATTACCAAAATAGGCAAGAAAATGAATAGACGACGTCACGAAAAGTGAAACTGCGTCTGTGCCGCAAAAGACGACAATTCGTTTCTCACCGAATTCTTTGAATAAAAGGTAGATTAATGATTGAAACTTGTTTATGTTAATGAAACAACGAATCGGTGACCTTATGTGATAGTTTTGTTGCTCGCAATCTCAATATTCTCTCCGTACACATATTTCCTTCGGTACTTCTCTTCTTCCTTCAATAAATTCCCATCCTGGAAGAACCCAGGAGTATGACGAAGCAAAACTCTTTCGATTCCTTTGTAAATGTCCAATATATCACCTCTACGAATTATTAGCAACAGTAAAATATACCCCTTCTCCACATAGTCAATAATGGCTTCAGTATTAAACGAAATCGCAGGCAACTAATGATAACAAATGCAAAGTAGTCACACTCCAGATGTAATGAATTTGTGTTCAACAGGAATACCATATTCTTCGAGACTTTCAAGGAGTTCTCGTAACCGAGCAGCTTCTTGAGGGACTAAAAAGGATGCACTAACACAGCTCTATTAATAATGTTTAGATAATGACCTCACTTGATCCATTCCCTGAGGAATCGGTGGTAACAAGAGTTTCACCTTGTTTACAATCCTGGCCTTCGTTTCCTCATATTGATAAACGATGTTTCTCCATGACCCATCTTTCATCGCTTCATTATACTTACCTTGAACCTTCGTCATGGTTTCGAGATTCATATGGCTATTGTAAATAGAGCTAAGGAAACCAGAAGGATTGACATCTGCCTCAGCCATGATAGCAGGTTTGTGAGCAATCATGAAACTGAAGGATGGTTGAACACCAAGAATATGGGTATCATGGATCTAGAAGTGATACCCAATATCAAATCTTACAGAATAATCGATAATGTCATCCGTCGTAGGCATTGGATGAAGCAAAAAACCATTTCGATTATCAACACATACTGAAATGTCACTTCGAACTTTACGGACCTTCTTCATGATCTGACGAAGAGGAGTGATAGAACCAGTGAATGACTCGGTATGGACAAAGAGGGCATGAGTAGCCTCGTGATGGTACAAAATATCTTGTGCAGCTTCATCAACATCAATAGGATAAAGCATCGAATGGTACATCCATCTACAAGTTAATTTTCCATCAAACTAATACAGTGTATAAATACCCATCGAGTGTGCCTTCTTAGCAATTCGATCACCATCAAAACCGTTCGAGATTACGAGTAGTTGATCATCTTTTTTGATTCTAGTGTTATGAGTCATCTACTATTTTGTACGTTTGGAGATATCCATATAGAAGACTTTCACTTGTAGCTGATACTAAGGATACATAATACTTCCAATTCTCTTCCTCTAAAACGGTGTTAAGCATATTCTCTAACAATAAAAGGAACGCAACAAAAGAACGCTTGAAAACGACATCATTTGCAGCAGCAAAACCACGAACGAGTGTTCCTAATCCTTTTTGGAAACAATGGGATAAAGACAACATAAATGCCCCCTCGTTCAACGAAATGAATGCCATAAAGACCTTTCTCCATTCTTCTTTTCTTTTCTAAATGTCTGATCGAGGCAATGTGCACATTGTGGAAGACCCCAGATATAAGAAGATGAAGATCATTTGCATTCTTGAGGGAGCATCTCTAGAGACTGTTAAAACGAAGAAAGTAAGTATCTGAGGTATGTGATTAAGAATAAGGGATTCTCTCTTCTCAATTCCGATGACCATCCTACACTTCTAAAGAGAATGAATCAGGATCCTGTGAATGCTCGACCTGATATTTGTCATCAGGTTTTTTTCTTTGGATTTGTTGTGAGAGTAGAGTTTGCTTGCACTTCTAGATAGTCCATTGAATAAAGCAGGACATCTTCAGGTATTCGATTTTGCTTTTATTGGGAACTTTAGGTGTATGTTCATACAGCCAAGAATGTGCTTATCGAGATCAATTCGAATATTCGTATTCCTCGAACGTACAAACGATTTGCAGGACTTATGGGTTGCACTTATTGTTTATATTGATGGATAGTTCAACTCCTTCATAAGGAAAAAGTGCGAAGTTCGGAAGGAGATGAAATCTTGATGAAGGTCATTCAAGGTAGTGTTACATCTATCATTCCTGCAGATTCACGCCGTTTCGGTAGATATTGGAAGTTCTCTGAATGGATAGCAACATCGGTTACAGGTCGACAAGTGGATCCGTTGGAGTTCGCTCAGGTATTAAGCAATTGTGATGATAAAGAGATCCATTCGGATACAATTGTCATCAGTTTTGGTTGCTTTGCCTCAGGCCATTCCATTCCCTCTTATGTATGATTTTGTGGATTGAGTTATTGTTAGACTGAAGAAACGATTTCTGTATCGGATTATCCTGTACCTGTTCGAGAGCTGACTGATTCATAGTTGAGTACTCCAGTTACCATTAGCAAGTTACTGAATGCTTTTGAACACACTTGGGGTATATTATAAGTTATTTAGTTTCCTGATGGTCATTCTTTGTTTGTCGAACTACACTAGTGAGGAGATTACTCACAACGATGAAATCTCTTCCTGTAGTAGTTGTATTCATCCTTCTTTTCGTTGAAAGCTGTTGATATCGTGAATGATGGGCTTTATGGAATAGATTCCAGTTTATCCTTTGGAACTACTTATCCAAAGTATATTGGAATGATAGATGCAGGAAGGTAGGTACATTCCTTGCTGTTGTTTCTCATCCTATTGTAGTACTGGAAGTCGATATTATTTGTTTCGGACAGACCGTAATGAGAACAATGAAATCGAACGGATGGTGGAAGTCTATTCTGATGAATGCCAACCTGGAATCAAGTAAGAGACATGGAACGAAGTGATTTGTTCTAGTTCCTATGTAAACAAACTTGACAAAGTATGGAAGCCTCTTTACCGCATGATTTCAGGTTCCGAAAGACTTTTGCATTCTTCCTCATCGTAGGACTTTGGTAATTGCGTCAATGTACAGTGTTCCGTTATTTATCTTTGCAACTGCTGGAATGCGCGTTTTGAGCGAGAGTAATCAGAGAGCCATCTATGATGCGATTTATGATGGATACCGACACTCAAATTTACGTTTCTATCTGAGTCGTGACAATCTTCAGACAATTGATGGAGAGTTGGAGGCTGTGTATGGATGGCTTACTGTGAATGTTCTCAAATCGCGAATCACTCCATCATTGAAGTATACAACAGAACCAACTATTGGTTCGTTGGATTTAGGAGGTGAAAGTACCCAGATTGCATATCAATACAGAAGTCAACGAGAAGGAGAGTCGGTGGATATTCAACATGATCTGTTCTCAAAATCCTTTCTTTCTTTTGGGGCCAAGGAAGCCCAGTTTCGTTTTGAAAACTATATTTTGAGTAACAGAGAAGCATTTCGTGACGAGAATGACAATCGACAGAATCGATTGCATGTTCCCAATCCTTGTAACAATGTTGGCGTTATTGGAGATTCTAAAGTGTATGAAGGACTGTATCATGAAGGGACAGGGAATGTTGCATTTGGACTCGAGTATTATGTCTAGTTGGATCGATGTGAAGCAATTCTTACACAACTGATTCGAGGAGATACGGAATGTACAGATACAGTTCATTCAAGTAACAGTACAAGAATGATGTTATTGTAGAATGTTCGTTGTGGTCTCTGAAGATTCCATCTATGGAAGGAGATTTTGTGGGGATGTCCTTATACTTCTTCGTGGTTGATTTTGTGAAAAGCATCTATCAGTTGGGTGACCAAGTACACCCTTCCATTGATGATCTAAAGACATTGGGTCGATCATTCTGTTCAATGAATTGGACGTAGGAAAAGGAAGGTGAATTCATGGTTAGTGTAGTGTTAGCTCAGTTTTCTGGAAAACACAAATACACTAACGATGAAGTATTAAAACAACGTTGTTTTCAAGTGTTTCCTGGTTCAGTAGGTCATCTGTAGCTCTCATATGTGATTACTCTTCTGGAACATGGATTCCGCTTCTTGGAGACATATGAGTCGAGTTCTTCGCAACCATCTTATAACATTATGTTCCTACGTCATATCAACGGAGAAAGTGTGGATTGGACCTACGGAGCGGCTTTGTATGAAGGAAAGAATCCAATACCAAAACAGGTGAGTGGTTTTCTTCTTTTTGTTGTCTTGGCTGTTCTTTTGTTTTTCGTTCTTTTATTAATCTTTTCAAATCGGAATGTGGTCGTGCGATACAAGAAGTTGCCGATTATCTGAAGTTATCCTGTTTGTTGAAGAATCGCGGTTTTCCGACTAGAGGTTTTTCTTCCATCTCCTTAATACCACCGCTGGAAGTGATGTCATCCCCAAATTTTGTTCACCCCTCTACCTATAGAGATGAAAATGGGAATATTGCCCCCGAGAATCGTGAAGCCTGGATGAAGGCCATGGAGGAGATGTCGAAGGACCGATTTGTTGAGATTGAGAAGCTTGAACTTCTGAGACAGAAGGTATCGCAGTGTTTCAAGAAGGAAGGTACTTTTCTACTGGTTTGGGTTTTGATCGAATAGGAGTCAATTTCCAGGATAACTGCAAGGAGGAAGTGGAGACATACATTCAGTATATGAAGGACAAGCATTTCTACAGAGATCATTAATTGTCACGCTCATTTTCTTTGTGTTCTTTGTTCTTAGTAAACAGGTCTTACAGGTTATGGAACAAACAGGCCAAGAGAGACATTTAACAAATACCACAACATTTCTTTTTTGGCGTGCAGGATCCAACCATAGTGTCACAGAATATACTTTCACTTTCGTTACTCTCCTCTAGCTGTTCACATCAAGAGACACCCGTACCATAGTTACTGTCATTACTTAGTGCAACAATCCTAATCTCAAACGTTGCTGTAGGATAGAGTTCTTCAATCACAGCTGTTGTTGAACCACTATCGACAACTACGAAATCAATTCGTTAGTCCACAGTTACTTGTACTACTGCAGTCACTCCATGCCTTCTGAAGAACATCTTTACACAGAATCATATAACCACTAGCGTCTACGAATTAAAATCCCTCATAGAACTAGAACGATTTACAGGATTCCAAGATATGGTGATAGTGTTTTCGGTTGCTTCAACATAACTTAAACCAGTCGGTGCATCTAATTTGACTACCTCCACTTTCGTTGATTTGTCTGTTGAAGCCATTGGATGTGATTTGACAAAGGGGTTGCTTTGCGCCATTGCGCCATAAACAATCTCCTTCAATTTGCTGATAGCGAAGGATGAATAAATCCCTTCGTGTAGGAATAACAGCAATATGTTGTTTGGTGGTATATGTTCTTGTGGAGTGGTTGTTCGCAAAGCGTTTTAGGAAGGCTTTGCTTTATCGTCAATGTTTGTTTTGTGTTCTAGATTCATTATAGCTATATCAGTTCCTGTGAATATGGACTGTGTTCACATACTTCCGTTTGTTGTGGATTACAACAAGACACTAGCTCTGTTGAACGAGAAGAAGGAGGAGAATTCTACAGAACCGATGTATTGTACGGAGATTGATCTGTATGAGCATGTTCGCAACGAAATCCAATCCTATGAGTAATAGTATGTGATTACAATCATTGCTAGGTTTTTTGTGTGGAGAAAGTTGGGTAATATTGAGTATGGACTTATACATTTGGTCACGGATAGGTTTGACTACATACGGTCTGCTTGTTTTAATCGAGATACCCATGTCCTTTCTATCATGCATCCTTTCGACTTTAAGGTTATTAAGAACTTCACCTACATTGGTACGTTGTACAACTGTGTTATTACGAAGATGATCCCCAGTTGAAGATTGAATCCCTTCAGGGAGGAAAGATTGTAAGGCCTTTTGTCCAGGCCTTCTATTTGATTTTGAATGGTAATGATGTTCAACTCCGGAAGGCTGCCTCCCAGTTGTTTGGCTTTGATACCTTTTCTCTCAGTGCTAATGATTTTGTTACCTATCATCAGCTTTTATGGTTCATGACAGCTATTCTCCCGTACGAGAAGTCTCGGATTTTCGGCAGAGTATGTCATCATTTTTGACTTCTTCTGTAGCCTTATGTCATTCTTACGGATCGACCTGATCTTGTTTTACCATCAACGTTTCATTTTTTGAATACATTGCTACCAGTATTGAACAAGAACTTCCAGAGTCGTACAGTAACCTATTCTTATTTTGAAAACCAGCGGACGGTGTGTTCCCGCAATGGTGTACGATGTCGTTAGTAGCATTGAGTATAGGCGCTCTTAGGTTTCCCATTATCGTTTCGAGTTACTCAACAAACGTGGTATTCATTCCGAACACTTCGTCTTCATGTTTACCACAAATTGGGGATTTCTCCCTGTTATGATAAAATCAATCGAACACGTATCTCTATCTCCTATACAGGTAAAGAGATGCTTTCTGCATCGATTCCCAACGTTATGGGAAAACTACAGCGTATGCAAGAAGAATACCCTGTGGATGTAACCTTATATAACACTCGTATGACAAAGTTGACGAGTCTGGTGAACATATTACAACAAACAGATATCTTAGTAATTGATGTTTCCGATATATTATTGAATATGATCTTTCTAAGAACCTATTCTGTGATTATTGTGATAGATGACCAATGTGAAAGACAAGAAGCGTTTCATCGGGCATATAGAAAATTGAGTCAAGAATTGACATTGCAGTATGTCGTAGTTACAAACCAAAATGTCAGTCTCCTAGTTCATGGATATGATTCTTTCATTCGTCCCTATCTTAGTTTTATCAGTAACAAATATGCTGTAGATTGCAATGTTTATTCAATACCAATTTCACTATCTAGAGGAATATCGTAACGATGACTGATCATCTTCAGAATGCCCTTTTGCATACTATTACACTTTGTAGGCTCATGACAATCACGATGGAAACTGGTCATTGTAGGATACCTCTGAGCACATGCATAATGAGATGCTGAATTATGAACTAGAACAGTCAAGATGGCTTGATCTTGACGATGATTACGACGATTTGTTCCATAAGGAGAAATGCAACGTCGTGTATATGCGCACTGTAGTAAAGGGAAGAAGATATGATGCATTGCCTTAGCATTGCGATAATTCACAAATACATATCCTCCTGTACACATTCCCTTTCCATTATACACTTTTCGAATCATATGATGAGTTATCAGAAAGTATTGGGTTTTTGGATGTACCCACGATTGTACGACTCCACCAGAATATGGAGAATAGAATCCATCCTCACTCATATGCCTTGTATCACGATAGATAGAATGACTCCACCTGTTTCCTCCATCTGACCAAACAACAATTCGTTTGGTTTGATTCAACACATCAAAATAAGAAACTACTTTCCACGAATAACCTCCTCGAATGCTCCTATCTGAAATATTGAACCAAGATGGGAAGTTGGCAAAATTAAATTTGCGATAATACAGTTTTGCTGTTGAATTTAGCTTTTGAAACATGAAATGCATTCGTGTCATATGTTTCGTCAAATATGCTAAACCTTCTTCTTCTAATCCAAAATCAACAAATACCATTGATAAATGACAGTTGGTATAAATCACAGAATACATCATATTCACATTAGCCAAAACATGGTTTTCAGAACTGCCAGTAACAACAATCATGTTGTCCTCACCAAAGGCATCATCTTCAATATCTCCTGTCCCTATATAAGGAGGGAGACGAGGATTTGGCTTTCCATAATCTACATAATGAGTACTTATGCTATGATAGAGTTCATTAAATGGGATTGGATATGAGATATTGTCATAATCATACTCTACATGAGACTTGGACAAAATCAATACGATTCACAGGAAGAGTAGCAAAGTTTTGTAAGCACGATAGACAATATTGCTCACCAATAGGATCACTAGAAACGTTCCATGGAACATGATGAGGCTTGTAGTTAATTCCTCCTTCAACTATATCACTAACTGATTTAATAGTACTACTATACAGATTTGACTTCACAGAGGACATATCTTCCTCTATACATCAGATCCACTGGCAAAACCATACGATCCTCTCTTTCTTCAGAGTTATTCCTCTTTGTAAATATTTCAGGATTATGTATAGTCTCAGAATTCATGAACATGGAAGATGATGAAGGTTGTATTAGATGGTAATCCATATTGTCTAGAAGTCACTCCAATCCGTTTCTAACACAATACCAGTTAAATGATGAACAAAGAACGCAAAACTATCATTAGTCTGAGATGGTTGAAGATAACATGCAAGATAGAAGAAATAGACTGTTATAAGTCCACTGAATAGGTACCAAAGACTCATGACTTTGGTCAATTGAGAAATGAGAGTATTAATGTGTTATTACACGATTACTCTATCCTTTCAAACGTATTATGCTTAAGTTCAATTTAAATTCATAACAAACAATCCAAAGCAACCATCACCACTATTCATATGAGTTCTAAGCAGACACACCTCCTCCACACACAAGACGGCGAATGGCA
>JABLTK010037282.1_pt1 | contig 15133 bp, 23 predicted proteins | sample 7160131 | NCBI WGS metagenome assembly JABLTK01 (sample SAMN14651221, study PRJNA627086) | human gut metagenome | isolation source: feces | host: Homo sapiens
AATTTTATTATTTAATGCATAATCTGTTAATTAGGTGGGAAGTATCACACTATAATAATGATAATAAGTAGAATTGCTGATGTATTATCTGAATCAGTCTCTCATATTGTATCTAAAGGAGATAAAACAGATTTGACTATGAATGTATATATGCTTGATTTCATTCTCTCTAGTACACGAAATACCCACAATATAAGTTTGTAAGTGAGAGTTGGATTTATGCTTGTTTCACATTCATGGGACCTATGTCATCAAAGAACTATCCTGTACGTGGAATTGAGGGCTTTTCTAACGAGTCAACTGCCTCTACAACTTCATCTGTCACTTCAAATTCCGTTGTCCCGTCAATCTCACCTGCATCCTCTCCAATTCCGCCTGTCACTACTTCCACTCCACCAGCAATGGATCCTGATTTGGAAGACTTGTTATCGGATAACACCGAATCAGATTGCTCTCCTCCAGGAGAAACCATCCCTGACGAATCATCTCGACTGAAACGAACAAATCGAGATAGAGATAGAGATCGTGGAAAGGATGTGAATAAAGAGTTAGTGCATCATTGGAGGATAAAATATAGGTTGTCGGAAGAACAGAAACGGGAAAAGAGGAAAAGAACTCTTTTGGATTAGAGTAGTGTTAAAATGCTTCCTTCTTATTTCCTTTTCATACTTGTTTGTGTGTTAAGCAACCAAGAAAACGATGCTATTGTGTTAGACTCTGAGTCGAATGCTGGTACACTCTCTACGCAATCCGTATGTCATTAGTTGTGTATTGGTATTAGATAGGTCGTTAAACGGGGTCTGGTTAGTGATATCGTCACCCAAGCTTCTATTCTCTCTGAAAACAACCGCTATTTCCAAGATACAAAATTTAAAGCATCAGGAGATATTCCAGTCCTCGGATTTGTTACTCCATGGAATGGTCGTAGTTCCTTGTTATATCTATCACATTCCAGATGGATATGATATTGTAAAGACCTTCTACAACAAGTTTACACATATTAGTCCTTGTTGGTTCCAAATTCGCAGGTATAAGTGCCTGTTATATCTTATTTAGGAATTCCGCTGGATCTATTTATGTTGCAGGAGATCAGGATGTGGATCAGGACTGGATTCAAAGTATCAAATCCAAATGCGTGGATCACTGTCCTCTCATCGTTCCTCGATATGTATGGGAAGCAGAAAAGTTCGAATGGAATGTAAATGCTTTAGAAATGTTGAAGGATAGGATCTATCCTCTCTGAGCTCAGTTATTGCTGATAGTTTAAATCAGTATCAATTTGATGGTTTTGTCTTTGAACTTGGATTCGCAGACAGTATTCTACCTATTCTGTACGATCTCCGAGAAACGATTGAAGAAAAGGAAATGATTCTTGTTGTTCATCCCCAGAGCTGTATTTCTGACTTTTTTCCATGATGGGTAGTATCTGTAATGAAGCAAAACGTTATGTTTATGACCCAGCTGAATGATTTGGTGGATTATGTGATTCTGATGACCTACGATTATAGTGTCCATCAAGGACGAAGTGGACCAAATGCTCCTATTGAGATATCCTTTCGTATGTCATTGTTGACTCCTTGATCACACTTCTATAAGAATACTGTGAAGAATTACTTGAATATTGGAAATAAGGAGAGTCGGAGAGATTCTCTAGAGCATGTCTTATTGGGAATTCCGTTCTACGGATACGACTCGTCCGAAGCAGTGACAGGGACCCAGTATATAGATGTATTAAAGAAATACTCAGTGACTATTAAATACAATGCTAAAGCTAAGGAGCATGTCACCAAGTAGGTCTGAGATGAAGAATATCAAGTAGATATCTTGATAAGGAGAGTAAACTTCACTCCATTTATTATCCATCGCTTCAGTTCATCCAAGAAAGAATTAACCTGGCCAAACAACTTCAGTGTGGTATTTCAATCTGGGAATTGGGTCAAGGACTCGACTATTTTTATGATCTATTGTAATTTCCATTGTTTGTTAAAAAGGAACAAACAACCCACTTTGGTATCTTCTTAATGAATTCATTGAGTTCATTCACAGATAAGAGTTCATTGATTTTAAATACCTCACTACATGTCGTAAATGACCAGCTACTTGGCACAAATACTTCTCCACAGTTAATCACAGCATAATTAGCGGATGTCTTTTCCTTTCTGTACCATATCTTCTTCGATTTGTGATAGACAAATTCCCGCGAATAAAGCTCCTGTGCAGCTAACAACTATTCATGATCTCGTCACTATTCCTCTACCTGTAAAACATCCCGAGGCATCGAATAAAAGATGTACAAAAGCAAAGATGTCTGCAAATCAATGAGCAAAACTAATGGATACACTGAAAGTATGAATATGATTTACAGACACCTTTGGAGAAGGGAAGGAATAATTAGGAGACAAAACATAATTAAAATTCTGAACAGGGTCCACACGACCAAAAGCAACACCAGCATACAACTTATAGAAGATCTGTTTCTCTTTCATTTCATCTGAGATTCGATCGGCACTCGCTAATTTGGGGATATAACTGTTTGAACCCATAGGAACGGTTGGTCGACTTCAATTAACACTTTGAAAAATACGTACTACGATTGTGGTGTGTTCATTCCTTTGGAATCTAAATCACTGCCCTTTTGACTTCCTCGTACATATGCTAGAACTCAACCACCTACCATCTATCATACACTGCACATTCCCACGGCCTGATTGTATCGTTCCATACGTATACCCTCCATCCATATCCTACAAAATGATATCAACAACCCTAAAGGTACATCACCAGCGCTCATAGCCATACCCCGATCTAATAATAAAGATATTCAAATTCAATATACCACCAACGGATGAACTCCACACTCCCATTCCTTGTTGATGCAAAGCACGGTTTTGGCTACTATCTACACGCTTAGCAATTCTGTTTACAATTCAAGTACTTCCCATGGCAGACGTATTATATCTGGAACCTAAAGGTTAATATAAGATATAATAGACCATACTTGACATTGTCCGATTTGAATAACCAACTGGAAGCTTTTCTATTCATTAATGGTTAAATCTGAATCGATACCACGTGATGAATACCCCAACGGGGTACCATACTGATCATAGTGCATATCAGCCATGTCTAATGACTCTTGGAGTTGCCGTGACAAGTAAAAAGAAACTAACGAAAGGGAAGACTTCTCACTTCCTTTTTGTGATAGAACTAAAATCACACCCATTTCTGGAACTCACTTGAATTGTCATGGAAGAGGAAACAGACTTGGGAGGTCTTGATGAAGAGAGTCGGCTTGTCCTTCTGACTGGGAGAGAGTACACTCAACCAGGATCTGTCGTTTCCAATTGTATTCTATTGATTGGAAGTCCTGAGGGAGAGTGTGGTAAATGCACTAAACCTTGTCTTCATCCGTTGGCAACGGACGACATCAAGGCGTATTTCCAAGTACGATCTTATTTTCTGTCTTTCGAACCTTGTAGAATGCTAGTGTTCAAAATATTGATTGGCTTGATGATACTGCATGTATTATCATCTGTGAGAATCCCACCTCTGTTAATGGATTACTTGAGATGTATTTTGACAAAATTTTGTGTGTCTGCATGAATTCTGTCACCTTTAGTTCAGAAGAGAGCGGATTAGAATGGTACAGATCTAAAACTAAAGTAGAAAAGCTTCGCGAAAGTGATTCCTATGGAGAGAAAGGAAATTCAATCCACATCTATTGTCGGATATGCCTCTCAAGTGATATCGAGAGGTTGCAGAGTATGAAATATTGAGTGAGATTCATGGAAAGATCTTCGCAAAGCAAAAATGGTGAACAACATCATTAAACGACGTAAAGAACTACAAAATGCAAAGAAGAAAACCAAAGCTAAAAAGAATAAACGGAAACGACAGAGAATGAAGAAGCAACTTGCTAAAGAGCAAGAAAATACTTCTGCTGTCAAAGAGGGGGATCCTGAGACTTGAGATGAATTGTTTCTTGTAGAGAAGTAGTTTTCTTCTGTAAACAGCACAATGCGGACAAGGATAGATAAAAGACTATTCGATATCGTTGTGAATCAAATACATACAATGATAGAGATAGTTTCAAACATAGTACCAATTGGCTAGTAACATCAATCTTTCGAACCACACTTATCAGCTTCCATTTAAACCTGTGATATTCCAATTATGAATGGAAAGATGAATTGAATGTTTCGGAATGCCACAAGTATTCAAGTATAATTAGTCCATATTTCTCACTTTCGTATCAAATGGCGCAAACTACATAACTGAAGTCAATGGACATGCTACCGCGAATTGTAATCTTAGGACTGCCTAAGAGTGGAAAGAAGACATTGTTTCAAGGTACTCTTAAAGAAACGACATAATGGTCAGGTCTAAGTCGATATTTTGAGTTTGATTATACTTCAAAACCAGATAAGTACATGTTATTACAGTTAGTGAACTTCTAGAATTGAGACTCTTGGATCGTTAGTGCTTCATCTCTCTATTGTGGACGTGTTCACCAAGTACTACAAAGCCAAAGTAAAATATTGTATCGGTCTTTAATGTAGATCGAGTTGTGTTTTGTTGAAGGAGACAATTCTCAGTTAACGAAAGAAAATCTCGGTGGAATAATCCATGAAGCATGTCAGGGTGTGATTTTTGTATGTCGATCTGTGGATGTGTGCCTTGTTGCCGAACTCTAATGAATAGACATCGGCTTTGAGTATAATAAAGAGGTGGAATGAAGCTGTGGATTTAGTAAAAGACAGGATGGAATTGAAGTTGGTTGTGTGTTCATTCAGCGATATCCAGAATTCTATGTTGTCTTTTCTTCTTTTCTTGACCTATAGATCTGAGAGAAATATGCAAAACATCAAGAATTGGTGTATCGATAATTGTTATGAAATGATTCCGGCAAACCTTCTAATTCCTCACTACAGTTGGAAGAGTCAAGATAAGGAAGGAGTAGCTCGTGTTGTTGAAGATATGGAATGTGTGATGTGGAATAACATGGATACAACGCAGAGACGAACAACCGAGCGTGTAGTTGAAGAGAAAATAATCGTGAATGCAGATGAATTGGAGCGATGTGCCTATTGCCATAAATCAAAGGTATTTCTGGAAGAATGAAATAAGTAAATAGTCCAAAGATAATATCGTTCTGTTTTTGTGCAGTCGTTGCAGAACAGCACGTTATTGTTCTCGTGACTGTCAAGTGAAAGATTGGAAGACACACAAAGTGTTTTGTGTTGGTCTGTAAGATTGGGCTGATTACTAGAATCAGATAAAGGGAATTGACCCAGAAGCAAAGCTCAAAGAAGAGGAGGAAAAGCGTGTGAATGAAGTAGAAGCCAGAATGACAGCCTCTTTACCTCCTCCCCGTAAGGTTGGATTTGTACTGTTGATTATCTAGCAAAGTCCAAAGAAGAAGAAGAATTTGACAACTTCGCCAAGTTGATGCAAGAATGCCAGGCAACAAAAGTCCAAGCAAAGGGATTGCCCGATGCTGAGAGAAAGAGACGAGCTGCTATTATGGCTGCGAAGCTAATGAAGGAGTTTGGATTGTCTGAAGGAAATGAAGCGGAGCAAATCTTAGAGGATTGTAATGCTACCTTATCTAGTGTTTGTTACAACTATGTCATTCAATTTACCCTTTTATAACACATCAATTGAGTATTTACTACTATCGGATCAACTATATGTTCATGGAACGATGCATCAATCCATTTCTTGTGCTTTGCAAGAAACACACAAACTACGCCGCTTCATAACTAATACTTCATTTCTTTCACCCATAGTTCCAGCTGCAATATCTCCCGTAGTTCGAGAATAATCAACACACAATACAACTTCTAGAATCAACTTCAGCAAAAAAAATAGTACCATCACAACAGGAAAGCTCAAACACATTCTTCCCTTCAATAGCATATAACACAATCTTGCCATTTTCTATTCATCAGATCTTCCGTCAACATATATACCTGATCCAGTCAACAAATAGTTTGCTCCAATATTATAAAAGAGTGAATTGCATATGTACTGATCCACCACATGATGATCCTAAGACTCAACACTATGAAACGATATAACATATTCTAGCTGCTCAATCCGATCGTGCTCAAGACACCAGACAGCTAACCCCTTCTTCAGATAGGAAAGGAGAACATATTTATCATTTGGCGAAAAGGAAGCCGAAATGCTACAAATCACAACAACCAGACACAATGACATTGGTGTTGTGTCATGAGTCGGATGCTTCGTCTTTATGCAGTTACCACTTTCACAATCCCATATCCGACTTGGATGAGTCCAAGAAATCAAACCTACCAATATCCGTCAACTGATGAACTAACTAGCCACGAACCATCCGTATTGAATGAAATACTGGTGATTGTATTTGAATGTGCATATATTGTCTTCAACAGAGAGCGTGTGAAGAGAGAAAAGAAATAGATGTGGTTATCCACACAGCTACAAGCGACAATCGTTCCCCGAGGATTGACTGCAATACAAGTAGGAAAATGAGAAAGATCTGTTATTACCCGAACTAGTTTACCCTATTCTTAAACAACAACCATGATAAGAACTTGCTTCACATCCCATACTCGAATTGTTTTATCGTCAGAGCACGATACGAGATAATTTGAAGTAGGAGACCAAGAGACAGCATTCACTCCTTCGTCATGACCTTCAAATCGGTGACAACAAGTATAATCGCTTGTCTGATATACTGCAATACTCTTATCTGCTGCTACGTGTCAATAACTAGATACTAAACCAATACTTGCGATCGCTAGATAATCACCATCAGAGGAGTATTTAACACATGAAATAGGTCCTTTGTGTAACTAGGATTGGAAAAATCAAATAACCACATACAGATATGGTATGTGCTAATTCAAATGGTTCCTTGGATGTTTCAGAAACTGGAACATCGGATGGCTATTCCATAAGTTGATATTCGACATCCCAAACTTCCACTTCCATGAGGAATGATTATTAGTGTCTATTAAAAACGGTTGTTTGGAGGTATAAATTGTGATTACTATTTGTTTCTCACATAAGAACATACACCATTTGAAACAGACCGCTATTGGCCAAACTCCAATCTCTTGTTCCAAATCGTATTTTCAGCTGAATGGAGTCAAAAGGATCCAAAATGACATGTTGGGGAAACCATGTTTATCCACTTTTCTCTTCCACAATGGCTCCAAATGGAAGGAATGTGACAACAGTCAGATTCCAAGTGCGGGCAGATGTTCCTCATGGAGTAAACATCCGTCTTTCGGGATCGCTTGCTCAACTTGGCTATTTTTCTCCTGCTAGCTCTATAGAGATGTATACAAGCCCACAAGAGTATTAAGGATGGTAGAGGACATTATTGGTAGATATCCTATTTGGAAGAGCGATCCAATATCTTTACCTCTAAATGTGAAAATCAACTACAAGTGGGATTCAGAAAATCACTTCATGATAATAGATATTTGCGTTGTAGCGGTGGAGTCTTTGAGTCTTGGGAGTCCCCTCGTAAAAGTTCCCATTCACTTTTACTCACTTCGGTAGAATCCTAGAATATGGATTCATTGTATAGCGCAAGAGTGTTGTAGTATCTGACATCTATGGAACCTACTCACGAGATGACACAGATGCAGAAGTCCAGAACACTATGAAACGTGCTTCCAGCTCAGAACCCTTAAAAGCGAAGTAAATGTGTTCTAGAGTACTTATTGAAAGAACGAGTGCATTTGGTTCTTGTCCCGTTTTCTCAGTAGCTAAATCTGTTCCTTCATCGAAACAAACCGTGATTATCGTTGCGTAACAGTGGAAGATGAGAATAAAAGATAGATATCGCTTACCAGTCATTATCAATCGGAAAAAAGGAGGTGAATGGGACATCACATGGGATTACGAAGTATCTAAAAGATAGACTTGTGAAGTGTAGAATATGTATCTATTCTCGGAACAAAATCTTTCAGATCAAAATAGCGTATGGTGGTGTGGTGCCTTGACGTATCTCCGAACCAACAACATTTTCAACCAGAACGAACAGTACACTGCATCCGATATGATTCAGATTAAAGAGGTAGGATACAGTCTTGTTTCTTCTCCATAGCAACTATTCAAAATGCATTGTCTGCCAATCTTCCTGGATACAGAACTGAATCATTTTTACTACAATGGTTATTGTAAATCCATTCTATCTCCCATGCTTCATGGATGTACGATGGTGTATGATGATGCAGAGACTAAATTCAGTTGGCAGAAGAACACGGCTGAGAATATTGCTTATCAGAATGCATATCGACGTGTGAATAACCTCTTTGCTCAAGAAATACTTCGTTATTGTAAGTATCTGAAGGTTATTGATAAAACTCCTATCATTTGGGTCAATGGATATCATCTGATGCTTCTTCCTCGTGATTTACGGTTGTATCTTGCTAATATGAATCGATCGTATGTCTTATTCTTCCTCTGATATGTAGACAATCCAATGATCAACCATCTTCTCAAATTCCGAATCTTTACACCGGAGGATCTATTGCCTCGTCAGCATCTGTTCTATCACCTACCAACGACTTCGCAATGTCTCCCTTCTCGACCTATTCAACAACACCTCGTTCTCCCACCGACTCAGTAAGTTCGGATGAATGTGATCACGAATCTCTCTTCAGCCCAGGTCCTACATTTGTGGATAATTTGGAAGATGATATGGATGATGAGAGAATGATGGTATAAATAGAGAGAATGACTAAAGTCTAGCGACTTTATGCAATGAGTAGTCAGGATCCCATAGTAGATTATGATGGTGTATGTGAATATGAAGACGTTGATAGCTAGGGAGATGATGATGATGAACCTCAAGATGTGAGTGTCTCTCATATTCACATTAAGATAATCTTCTTCCTTCATCTTCCTTTTCCATCCTATGAGATATTCCGTCAATTACCTCTTCGTACATCGATTCTGCGAGGAGTCTTAGCAAGTGATTTGATTGGTACACATACGTACAGTAGTGCTCGTCACTTGATTTCCTCTTGTTGCCGTCATCTCGGTGTGAGTGAAGGAGTTCAGCGCAATAGCAACGTATCTCTTCAATGGGGTTCACGTAGTGTCTGTGTTTATATCTCACATGTTGGATTGGATGCTCAAGTGGTGATTATCTCTCTCTGTAATATCTAGTACACAGAATCGATCCTTCATAGTCCCTCTGTCCAAGAATATTATGAGGACTATCTCAGAAAATATGAGAAGAAGATCGTGGTTGCAGGTGTGGACGAGCTCTATCAAACGAATGCAATTCGTTATAAGATCCAAGGCTTCCACCGACTTCTACGAGAGTTTCCCGGATATCGTAATCATTTGGTTCTCGTTCAAGTGTGTTTCCGACAACGCAGTCTGGTTGCTAGGACTCAAAAGTTGTATGAGACACAGATCTGCGATGCAGCAGAAGCTTGCAACAAGGAGTTCCCAGGCAGTGTGGATCTCCAGATGCTTACTGGTTCCTATTTCTCAATTCAACAGCGTATGGCACTGTGGAGAGTGGCCCGGATTTATCTAAATACTTCCCTTGCTCAAGGTCTGAATTTGCACCCCCAAGAATTCTTGATGGCTCGTAAGGAGGCAGGAGGAATCGTGATTATGAGTGAGTTTGCGAACGCTCACGAGTTCTTGAATGGAGCACTGAGTGTAAATCCATGGGATATTGATAGTATTGTGAGCCAATTGGAGAAGGCTGTGGAGATGGGTGATAGTGAGATGCGACTTCGTCAAACACGAGATCTGGACAGTATCATGAAACGAGAAAAGCGTTTATGGTCATCACAAGTAATACAGAATCTTCTAGATAGTGCATCTGAAGAGGCAATTCAAATTTCACGTACTCCAGGGAGCACAGTTCTGACAGATGATGATGTGAATTCCATAACTCAGCATCTGGACGTAAGTGATGTAGCTGCGTAATATTGTAGCATGCGTGGGTTCATGAGATCTACCGAAAGACTTCATCTCGTTTCTTCATTTTGGATTATGGTGGTACACTTCAATCCAAAGAAGGATTTAATCGTGACCTCAAAGATGATTTCCAGGGTGTTTTACAACGTCCTCCCAATGTGTCAATGTCTCGTGTACTTCAACATCTCTGTGACGATCCAAAGAATCAGGTCTGGGTGATTAGTAGCAGTGGTAGTATGGTTATGGAGAAGACTCTTGGATCGTTCCATAATCTAGGCTTAATTGCTGTGAATGGCTTGAAAGTTCGTTATGTAGGGATATGAATGAAGAAGTTACAATTAGCCTGGTATGATGGAATGGACTCCATCCCCTGAATACAGAAAGAAGGTCCTTCCTTATGGAAAGGAGATTCTTGCTTTGTGTCAAGAATATGTGTTTCAGACTAATGGTAGCACTCTCTATCATGATAACTATGTGGTGCGTTATCATTACCAGTACTGTGATCCTGATCTTGGAAAACAAATGGCCGATAAATTGGTTTGTGAGCTTCAAGAATTATTACACGATGTTTCAGTGAAGGTGGTTCATGATGTTGGTGTGGTAGAAGTACGATCGTTCTTAGGCACTCGTGGCGCAATTGTTAAAACTCTTCTTACTCAGTATCGAGAGCAACATAATTCAGATCCTGATATGATCTTCTGTATGGGTGATAGTAGTGTTGATGAGCCAATGTTTGGGTAGTTGAAGATGAGAATATGAATTGTAGAGATGTCCAAAACGTGTTCCATTCTTCATGTACTGACGATATTGAACCAGAAGTTATTACCTGTACAGTTGGACAGAAACCAAGTCGTGCTCAATATTTCACGGATTCAGTACAAGAGAATTATCATCTCTTTTCGTTACTTACGGATCCTAAGAATCAGTCAATATCAGCGTAACATTTCCTTGTTTGTTCATATCCAATACAAGATTAATGTTCTTCTGGACATCCTTCTCCCCATATCATTGTTTAGAATAAACAGAGTCACGTAAATGGTACACTCACTTAAGAACACTTGTCTTTTTACCCTTCTTTCGATACTTAGATACAAAAGTCGCTTCTCCAACCTGTTCACGCGGATGAAACACAGAACATGTTAATCCCTGCTTCTTCAAAAAGGCGGTAGCATTTACAGGATATCGATATGCTTGCTGTAACTCGTAGGCAATCAATCCATAACTACTCCCTTGACTATAGATTAAGAAATCACTCTCTTTAAGCAATAACAGATCCAGAATAGCTCGATTCATGAATGAATCTCGCTGTTTGTCTCCATATATGAGTGTTTTGCCTAAGGCGCTGTGTCCAATCATGTACTCTGAAACAGAATACACCATCTTATAAGCAGGGGTATTTAGAGCCTTCTTCACCTCATTCAGAGCATATGTTGAGTCAGTTGAGACAAACACATAGACTTCTTCTCGCTTCCATCCCTTCTGCTGAATGCATCGCTCTACCTTCTCTAGAAATACAGCAATACTTTTAGGACCTAGAAACAACTTCTCGTTATAGTTTGCCTTCTGACCACCTAATCGCATTTGAATGCCAATTATCTTCTTCTGACGAAGGATTTTAATATGTTTGTTCACCACTTGACAGAGATACGGCTGTGGTGATACGATCAATGGGAGAATTGCAGCACGGAACAACGAACCCTGACGAGCATGCTGCATTTTCCCGTTGAGGTCTGGAATGATTCCCCATTCGACGAGACGTTCTCGGTAGAAGTCTGTACGAAGAAAACGAGAAGTGATATCCGAATATGTTGTAAGGATTACTGCTGATTCCTTCCACCACTTGTCGAGAGGTGTGGACTGCAACCTCGCAATGTTGTTCTTATTCGGGAAATACTCCCATGTTGTGAAATTGTGGTAAATTGAATCTACTGGTCATTTCGACATTACACTCTAACTAGTAGGTCTGACTCCTAAAAATGGAAAAGGCTCGAAAAAGAATCGAAAATAGAAGTTTCGAGGAGTCTTTACTGATAATCACGAATGAACCTCAAATGTACCTTGAATCGCTCGATTTGTCATCATACCGACAACAAGAGCCGTAAGGTATCCTCGAATCATATTTCCAAGTCCTGATTCCTTATGAATTTTGTAGATGACGATTCGATTGTCCTTTTGAAGAGTGATTTGTCGATCCTTCATCTCTTCGAGAAAGTGATCAAATCGACGCTGTTGCTCTGCAATGGCTTGTTCCGACTGTTGAGGGAGAACGAGAATCTTTACAACTGGCTGTTTTGATTTCGATGGAGATTGTTTGGAAGAAAATCTATGTGAAAGGAATGATAACATGATAACTTGTTACGTCGTACTGATTTACGCGGTTGTTGCGTGTAGTTGTCGGCATCAGTATCCTGTTCTGGAGCCTGCTCTTGATCTGAAGTTTGTTCCTCATCCTGCTTCACTTGCTCTTGTTCGTCATCCTGTCCCACTTGTTCTTGATCTCCTTCCTGTTCCTCCTCTTGCTCCTCTCCTTCTTCTACCATAGCCTCTCCTTCTTCCTCCTGCTCTATTCCATCTTCCACCTTCTCTGTTCCTTCTTCTACTTTCTCTTCTTCTTTCAATACTTGCTGAGTAACCTGGAAAGGATTTGAAGGGATTGGTTGATTTGTTGAAGGGATTGGTTGATTTGTTGAAGGGGGAGTAGTCTGAGGAAAAGCCGTTAGAATCATAGGCTGTTTCATTGTGTTAGTTGGAATCCTGATACTTGTAGGAGCTCTTCCCACAAGATCATTGTTTTTCTGTTCAAACTCAACTATGGAAGCAGTATCCTTGAGTTCAGACACATTCGTCTCTATACTCTTCTCCCTATCCATAGTTTCACCTATACTTCACCGTTAAAATAACCAATACCTATTCGAAACATCTGCCGAATCGGTTTCATGGGTGGAAAGGACTCAACTACCTAAATATCATTACTAACAAATATCTCAAAACCTTTTCCGTTGGAATATTCCATTTTACTTCTTGAATTGTACCAACCCTTCAATTCACACCGTTTCTCATTTCATACATGTAGAACGATGACTCCTTCCTAAGAAGAACTGAATTACCATTCTGGGATAAGAACTCTTGCCTGTCTTTCAGATTGTCCCTATTAGCTCCAAGAACCCACCTCATAGAAATTGCTAGAATAGAAACAACCAACAAGACAAGGTAGTGATTCATCTTGTTGTGCTGCAAACAAACAATGCACTGCAATCATATACATAGAAGAATAGCTAATGACCTCAGAAAACATGAGTACTTCTCTTGCTCGGAGGAATTAAATCTTCCGGGAGAGTATCAGGGAGAGGCTTTCCAGCCATCTTCTCATTGGCAAGCCACATGGCAACAGCGAATTCACCAGCATCCATCTTACCATCAGCATCAATATCAGCAAGTTCCCAGATCTTACGAAGATCCGTCATATCCAGATCCGTCTTCATCAATACTGCCTTCACAGCGCTTCCAGAGGCCTTTCCATTAATCTGCTTGAGCGTAGCGAACACATTGTCACACTCAGCCTTATGTGCTGATGTCACACGCCATGTAGCTGTTCCCTTCTGCAGCTCTATCTCAGCAAAGGGATTCTCAGGCTCTGTCTCAGCACCTGCATCATCCTGAGGCTTAGGAAGCATACTCATAATCTCAGGGATATCATGGGCCAAGACCTCATCAAGAGCATCGAAGAGTTCAGGCTTGAACTTGGGGAAGGTACTAAAGTCCATATTAGCCACCACCTCAACAAAACGGTCCATAGGAGGGAAGTCACTTGAAGGGAGACGATATTCAGTTTGAATCATATGGAAGATGTCAGACATGTTATCAATCAGTTCCTGTTGCTTCTTTTGCTTTCCAAACATCTTTGGAATTTGCTTACGGAGATACGACAGGAGAAGTGCATGGGCCTTGCTTACATGAGCACGACGCACCAAATCATTAATCTTGCGAAGCATACTATTGGCAGGGAGACCTCGAAGATCAGCAAAGAGATCCATCTGCTCCACTGCAAAGAGATCCTTGAAGTAATCATACCGCAGAGGCTGATCCCAGAAGGATCCTAGATACACTCGAGTGACCTCTGGATTACGAATCACACGGCCCAATGACCACATTAATGCACCATAACTAATCATTACCGCTTCCAATAAGGCCTACATTCGCATCAACTGCTGCTTATCTACAGCATCTGCCTTATTCAACACTACCCGCACTTTATCATCATTTCCCTACGAGTCAGCTTTCCTTCTTACATTCTACATGCAAAGCTTCGATAGCAGCCTTCATCTCATCCGAAATATCCAGTTTGTGAGCATCAAAGAGAATAAGAATACGATCTGCGCGATCAGCGAAGTAGTGAATGACTTCAGCAAAGTCGTAAGTTCGGTTTAGACGTTGCTTCTCGCCTGATAAAACTCCAGGAGTATCAATGAAAGTAATCGACTGAAGGACTGGTGAAGGGACTTGAACCACTTCAAAGCGGTTCAAGAAGCCAGAGCCGAATTGCTGGAGACTATTGAATGGAAGATCGGCAGAAACAGAAGCGGCGTTACCAGGTATCACACGCTCCACATCTCCGTACATAACAGAGATAAACTTATCAGTAGTAGGCTCAGGGCCTACACGCATACCCTGATAATCGCATTCAAGTAAGTAGCGAATGAACGAGGTCTTACCCACAGAGTATTGACCAATCAGAAGGACCATAGGCTTTGCTTCGAAGTCGTTGTCGTTCATCAAGGTCTCGTAGAACTTGTCGTACATGTAGGTTTCCTCAATAGGTTTCATCTTTTCGGAATAGCTATTCAATTACCCCAACGAACGAAGTCCTACATTGTCTGGACTCTTTGAGTAATCTCTCGAATTACTGGATTCTCCTGACTAAAGTATTTGCCAGCAGATTCTACAAAATCATATTCTTGAACCCACAGTCATACGTGGGGCAGCCACCTTCGCCGCTCTACCTTTGCTAGGAGCTGAAGCGGCAGGCGCTGGCTTCTGTGCGGGTCCATATCTTGCTTCCAATTCACTGAATAACTGATCTTCACGTCCCTGAACATAAGTATGTAATACGACACAAGTACGGCATATGCAGCTAAAATTTGATCAATCATGCTCAATTTCTCCGGGTGCTGGTGGCGACCGATATCGCCGC
>JABLTK010027026.1_pt1 | contig 15101 bp, 12 predicted proteins | sample 7160131 | NCBI WGS metagenome assembly JABLTK01 (sample SAMN14651221, study PRJNA627086) | human gut metagenome | isolation source: feces | host: Homo sapiens
CCAGTACCCAAACATTGCCGTAACAGTCGACCTGCTGACTACCGGAATCGATGTGCCGGCCATTTGTAATTTGGTGTTTATGCGCAAGATCAACAGCCGGATCCTCTTTGAGCAGATGCTGGGACGCGCTACTCGCCTTTGCCCGGAAATCGGAAAGACGCACTTCAATATCTTCGATGCAGTTCGCGTGTACGAGGACTTGGACGACACTTCCAATATGAAGTCAGTCTCCGTCAGCAAATCAATGGCTGAATTGTTGGAGGATTTGTTCCGTCCGGGTGAGGCCAGCAAGCAGCCTGTCAAAGATCGCATTTTGGCAAGATTGCAGCGTAAGAGCAACAATCTGACCGATGAGCAAAAGTATGATGTATCCGAGCGTTTAGACGGAAAAACAATTCGGGAATATGCGAAGGAATTGAAAAGCTGTACAGAGGAAGCTTTTGTGCGACGCTGCCGGGAGGATAAGGATTTCCTGCTTCGGTTTGACAACCTGAAGGGTAAAAAGCGTGGACATTACTATTCCGAAAAGGAAGATACTCTTTTTGAAACGACCCGCGGCTATGGTGACACGGAAAAACCGCAGGATTATCTGGACTCTTTTGTGTCCTATGTTAATGAGAACAAAGACCGTATCGAAGCGATCCGCATAGCCTGCACCCGCCCCAGCGATATGACACGGGCGCAGCTTCGGGAGTTAAAGCTGGAACTGGATAAGGAGAATTTCACCGAGAGCAGCTTGAATGAAGCGGCCAGCGCGGTGAGCAATGAACGGATCGTGGCAGACATTATTGCCTTTGTTCGTCGGGCTGTACTTAAAACGCCGCTTGTGAACCACGATGACCGCGTGAAAATGGCCTTTTCTAAACTGATTTCGGCGCATCACTTTAACAAAATGCAGCTGGATCTGCTGGAAAAGATCAAGGTATATATGCTACACGAGAGCATCCTCAATACCGAGACCTTTGAGGCACCGGCGTTCAAGATGGATGGCGGTTTCGCACGCTTTAACAAGAAGTTTGGCGGGCAGCTTGCGGAGATCATCCGCGAGATCAACACTTATATTTACGAAGGAGCAGCTTAAATGAGCACGCAAGATATTGTACAGAAACTTTGGAACCTCTGTAATGTGCTGCGGGATGACGGTATTACTTATCACCAGTATGTGACAGAACTGACCTACATTCTGTTTTTGAAAATGGCCGATGAGACCGGTGCAGATAAGGATATTCCCGAAGCATATCATTGGGGTTCTTTGACCAGCCGTTCCGGCATTGACCTGAAAAAGCACTACTATACGCTGCTCAGCAAGCTGGGCGAAGAATCCGTTGGCCGCGTGGCGCAGATTTACGCCAACGCATCCTCCAGCATCGAGGAGCCGAAAAACCTCGAAAAAATCATCACGGAGATTGATAAGCTGGACTGGTATGAGGCCAAAGAGGAAGGTCTGGGCGACCTGTATGAAGGACTCTTGGAGAAGAACGCCAATGAGAAGAAGTCCGGTGCCGGTCAGTACTTTACCCCTCGTGTGCTGATCGATGTGATGACGGAGCTCATCAAACCCCAGCTGGGCGACAAGTGCTTTGACCCGGCCTGCGGTACTTTTGGCTTTATGATTGCAGCCAACCGCTATGTCAATGCGAATAACGATATGTATGCACTCTCTGACCGTCAGGCAGATTTCCAGCAGAACAAAGCGTTCAACGGCGTGGAACTGGTACACGAGACCCATCGCTTGGCATTGATGAACGCCTATCTGCACAACATGAATGCCAATATCACATTGGGGGATTCTCTCGCACAAAGCACCAAGGGATTGAAAGATTTTGATGTTATTCTGACCAATCCGCCCTTTGGCACGAAAAAGGGCGGTGAGCGCGCCACCAGAGATGATATTTCTTTCCAGACCTCCAACAAGCAGCTGAACTTTTTGCAGGTGATCTATCGCAGCCTGAAGGCGGACGGCAAGGCCCGTTGCGCCGTGGTGCTGCCGGATAATGTGTTGTTTGCTGCCGGTGACGGTGCCAGCGTGCGCCGGGAACTGATGAATTTCTGCAATCTGCATACCATTCTGCGCCTGCCTACCGGCATTTTCTATGCACAGGGCGTCAAGACCAATGTGCTGTTCTTTACCCGCGGGACAACCGAGCAGGATAACACCACCGAGGTTGCGTTCTACGATATGCGCACCAATATGGACAGCTTTGGTAAGACCCGGCAGCTGCGCAAGAGTGATTTCGACGAGTTTGTGGCAGGGTATGAAGACCCGTCCAAGCGCACGGGCGAGCGCTGGAGCAAATTCACTCGTGAGGAGATCGCCAAGAATCCGGACGATAGTCTTGACCTTGGCTTGATTCGTGACGACTCCATCGTGGATTATGACGATCTCCCTGACCCTGTAGAAAGCGGCGAGGAAGCGATTGCAAATCTGGAAGAAGCGGTCGATCTGCTGAAAAGTGTTGTGCGTGAGCTTCGTGCTCTGACGGAGGAAAAGTGATGGCAAGATCAAAAAAAGAAACCGCCCTCACGCCCGAAGAGCGTTTGCAGGCAGCTTTAGTGCCGGATTGGGAGTGGCCACATAAATTGCCGGGGAATTGGTGTTGGACCTATCTGACAAAGGCCGCTGAGTGCCTTGATAATTTTAGAAAACCAATAAATGCAACTGAGCGCGCTGGCCGAAATGGAAGTGTTCCATACTATGGTGCTACCGGACAGGTTGGCTGGATAGATGATTTCCTCACGGATGAAGATTTGATTTTGCTTGGCGAAGATGGAGCGCCCTTTTTGGATTTGATTAAAGATAAAGCATATTTGATTACTGGGAAAGCTTGGGTGAATAATCACGCTCATATTCTTCGCTCCCTATTTGGGGATACGGGAAATAGGTATCTGTTGCATTACCTAAATTCCTTTAATTATGCGGGTTATGTCAATGGCACCACGCGTTTGAAGCTGACACGGGCAAGTATGGATACCATTCCTATTCCGCTCCCTCCCCTTGCCGAGCAGCAGCGCATTGTTGACCGCATCGAAAGCCTGTTTGCCAAGCTGGATGAGGCCAAGGAAAAGGCACAGGCCGTGGTGGATAGCTCTGAAACCCGCAAAGCCGCTATTCTCCATAAAGCCTTCACCGGTGAACTGACTGCGAAATGGCGGGAAGAGCACGGCGTGGGGATGGAGAGTTGGCACCTAAGAACAATTGGAGAAGTGTGTGAAAATGTGAAAGTTGGCATTGTAATAAAACCGTCGCAATACTATGTGCCACAAAATGAAGGAACCCCCGCATTTCGCTCTGCCAATGTCCGGGAATGCAGGATTGATGATTTCGATTGGGTTTACCTTAATGAAAAAGGGATGAAAGATAATAGCCGTAGCATCGTGCATACGGGGGATGTACTCGTAGTTCGTTCCGGAAATCCAGGAACTGCTTGTGTAGTTCCTGAACGATTTGATGGGTATAATGCCATTGATATTCTTATTGCAGTACCGAATAAGAAAATTATCATTTCGGACTACCTCTGCTATTATACGAATTCACCCCTTGGTAAAAAAACGGTTGAAATTGGCAAGCGAGGAATTGCATTAACTCACTTTAATGTTAAAGGCTTTTCACAGATGCCAATCAACATTCCTACGATACCAGAGCAAGTTGTAATCGTTCGGACTCTTGGCGATTTATTTGCGCAAGAGCAGCAGTCCAAAGAAGCCGCCGAGGCAGTCCTTGACCAAATCGACCTGATGAAAAAATCCATTCTCGCCCGTGCTTTTCGCGGTGAACTGGGTACGAATGACCCAAGCGAGGAGAGCGCGGTGGAATTGCTGAGGCAAGTAATCGAACAAGAGGATGGAGATGTGATCAGGCCAAAGGCAAAAGCGAAGCGAATTGCAATTCCCGCAGAAATTAAGCCGTTGTTGTCAGGTGCTAATGAAGAAGCAATTGTCAAACTCCTATTAAAAGCTGCGCCCCAATCTGTTTCTACACAGACAGTAATGTCCATTAGTAAGAAAAAATTTGAGCTTATGGACGCATTACGCAATCTGGAGAAAAAACAGATTGTGTCGAAAAGTGATTCTGGGGAATACTCACTAGTGAGGTAATATTATGCAAATCAAACGGCTTCAGATCGATGATTATCTTTGTTTGGTTGACTTTGATATAGTATTTGACACCGTATCGGGTGGTAGCTCAACAATTCTGATTGGAGAAAATGGCGCTGGAAAATCGACGATGATTGAGTGTATTCTGAACATTCTGATGTCTTTTGATTCTCCCGCAATAGAAAAGCAGATTGACTACAGCTATTCTATGGAGTACAACTATGCGCAAAAGGCGGTATGCATTGTCCAAAGCAATCACAATTATCGTATCACGGTAGATGATGTTTTCTGTGAGGGAAGCTATAAAAGGGTGCGCTCTTTCATCCAATCTCATTCTTTGTTCCCTCAGCGCATCATTGCGTTTTATTCTGGGGCCAACAATAAGCTCTTGCCTCAAATAGAACAAATTAATAAAAGCTATGTAAGGCAATGCAGAAATACACTTGTGCGCTTTCTTAAAGCAATGAATGATGAATCTGAGCGCTTCTTGCCGAACTTTCCCAAAAGAAAGTACAATTATTGTGATGAGGGAATGACTCCAATATATTTGGCTTCTATTCTCTGTGGTCAGGAGTCTTATGAACAGAATTATCTTGTTGATGCGTGCCATTTCGATGAAGTCCAATGTGTGGATATGGCCATTAATATTGATAAAGTTGAGGGCGTTTTTGGCAGAGGACGGTTCGAAGGAGATGTGCCCACGGGCCTGTACTATTTGACGGATTTCATTGACCATCGGTTTACGGATTTACTGCGAAGAGGATTACTATATTCGGCTATGGGAAAATCTTATTTCGAAATTAAAGGGATTGAAAAGTTAGGGTTAGATTCTATTGCAATTTTAGAATTTTTTGAGAAACTATACTCTCTGTTTGATGCTAGATTTGAGGTAACCGTAAATCAAGGGAATTCCATAGTGAAATGCAAATCAATGAGCGAGGGTCAACGCCAACTTATCAAAATCCTTGGTATGCTTGGTATTTGCAAGACGGAAGATTGTCTCGTTTTAATGGATGAACCAGATGCGTATATGAACCCACGCTGGAAGTATGACATCAAAAGCACAATGGATCAATCCTTGAAAGACGCCATAAACGCTCAGGCAATCATTGCAACACACGATCCATTGGTGATCAATGGCGTTCCTAAGGAGTTTATTAGGATATTTACCCAAAACAAAGAACTTGAATCATCCGCAGGATTTTTTGTCACAAGAGTTATCACTCCCGTCGAGGACACTGAGGGAATGGGAATCGACGGGTTGCTACAAAGTGAATATTATGGGTTGCAGACTTCTTACGACCAAAAATCGCATAAGAAATTCGTGCGCAGACAAGAATTATATCTAAAACTTATTGGCGGGAGTGCTACGGACGGAGAAAAAGCAGAGCTTCGTGAAATAACGAGAGATTTGGGATTGCTGCCGCTATCGTATAATTCAATTGATTTTCTATATGATGATTTTTTGACCGTATATAAGAAGTGCGATCTGTATAGTCAAGAGTATCTTACCTACGATCAAGTGTTAGAGCGCAGAGGAAAAATTAAAGAAATTATAGAGGCGTTATACGAAGGGCAAGTATGAGATATATAAAGATAGAAGATCTTCTGGTATTCAGAAGCAGGTGGGGACAAGGGGATACACTCTGGAAAAACAGTGTGCTCAAAAAGGATTTCAGAGATTTCTTTCACAATAAATGCTGGTATACAGAAGTACCCCTTGTCGGGCAAGATGTGCATATTGACCACTTTCGACCCAAGGCAGCGGTAAAGCCTTTTGAGAATTTTAAATATAATCATTTGATTCAAGATGAGGGATATTATTGGCTAGCAAATGATCCGTCAAATTATAGGGCGTGCTGTATCTATGCTAATCGAAAGACTGGTGGCGGCGGTAAAGGAAATTATTTTCCTTTAGCAGATGATGGCGTATATCAATCGGAAAAAGATGAAAATAATGAGCATCCAATGCTGTTAGATCCATGCGTAGCAGAAGATGTTAAGTTGTTGTCTTTTCTGGGTAATCGCGTAGTTCCTGCAACAGACGATGAATTGGGCAAAGAAAGGGTTAGAGTTTCGGCATCTATTTACAATCTGACTGATGCTTACATAAGCAACGAAAGAGGGAAAATTTGGGCGAGCATCGAACAATTACTTGCAGAGTATGCCTCCGGAGATATTAGCAAGTCCAGCTGCATTCGCCAGCTAAGGGACGCTATATCGCCCAAAGCTCCCTTTTCAGCTTGTGCAATAGCTTGTGTTAATTCTCTTGCTCCAGACGAAATAAAGAGCGAGCTTGATTTGATACTCTAACTCTATGAAATGAGGGATGATAGTGCTGGATCAGACAAATGCAAATATTGAAAGACATATCAAAACCCACACAGAGCGTTCCGATGATGACCGTGCGGCAGTATCTGTTTTGGAGACATTTCTTCGTTCAAATGGGAGAATCAACACTTCTTTTGCATCAGATGATAAGTGGCCCAATCACGATGGCACTTTCGAGTTTGTTCCCGACCCTGACATTTCTAGGCGGCCCAAGCAGACTTTCTATGTCCAAATAAAGGGAACACGCAATTATACTGAGCGCGAGGGTGCTATTAAGTACACACTAAAAGATCTCGCTTTTCCCGCTTTTATATGTGGCAGAGTATCCCTTGATCCGGGAATTCTGTTTGTGATTCTCAATCCCGCTGAACGCGGAGATGAGAGAGTTTTTTGGAAGTATATGTCTCCCAGTTTTCTCAACAGTATTGATTTTGCAAAAGACAGTATAACCGTCAGTTTTTCACCGGAAGAGGAAATCTTGAACAATGAAGAAAGCGTTTTAGCTTTTTGCGAGAGGTTAGAAGAAATTGTCGAGCGGCATTCCTTTGTAAACCAATTGGAAAGGCATAGTTATTCTTTTGAAGAAGCTAAGCGAATCGTTGAGACCTGTGATATGCTCGATTGCTTCGAGTGCCTTTTGGCCTGCCTCGCCACCAATCTCAATGCTGGATTCCGGAATAGAAGCAACCACGATGCTGTTTTCACTTGCGCGCGCAGCTTCGGTAATCTGTTGAATGAATGTAATGAAATTATACGGTTCCGAATGCGGCGAAGATCAATAAGATCGACCCCGCCCTTCCCGCTGATCTGACCGGCTGGCAGGGCAACGCGCTCTCCACCGTGACCCTGCCCAGCGGCTGGACATGGAATAGCGGCGACACCGTGATGAACGAGACAGGCGACAAGACCTTCTCCGCCGCCTACGCCGGGGATACCAACCACAAGGCTGGCAGCTGGAATCTCTTCGTCAAAGTGCAGTCGAAGAACAGAGTGAATTTGACTGTCACCATGCCCGACGGCGGCTGGACATACGGTGGAACAGCGGTCAATCCGTCCTTCACGGAACCGACCGGAGCCACCACGACCATCCAGTACACAGGCACCGCAAATGACGGCACCGCCTACGGCCTCAGCAGCGACAAACCCACGAATGCCGGCAGCTACACCGTCACCGTGACCTGCGAGACCACCAATACGATCTACACCGGCACCGCAGGCTTTACCATCGCGAAAAAGTCCATTGATCTGGATGTCACGCTGGACTGCGGCGAGGGCTTTGTGTATGACGGCAACGCCAAGACGCCCGGCGTCACGGTCAAGTTCAAAGGCACTGCGGCTGACCTGCCCGCAAACGAATACAGGGTCACCTATTCCAACAACATCAACGCAAGCAACGACAAGAGCGACGGCGTTGTGACGATTGCATCTACCAGGACGGGCAACTATACATTCGGAGCGGGCTACTATCACTTCAATATTGCCCCGAGGAAACTGACGATGGACGCGCGCGTGACCGATAAGACCTACGACGGCACGACGGATGCGACGGTCAATCCCGGTGGGCCCTTCGGTGTTATCCCCGGTGACCAAGTCCTCATGGCGCAGCCTTCGATCAGCGGTACCTTTGACAACGCGTTCGTCGGCACCGGCAAGTCTGTGACATTCCCGCCCTTCACGCTGACCGGCGATCAGGCGGGCAACTACACACTCAAGCAGCCCACCGTGACCGGCAATATCATCGCAGCCAACCAGACGCCCACCATCACCGGGGCGGCGAGCGTCCCCCGCGGCGGCAAGACGCTTGACCTGCGCGAGCTGGTGTCCGGCGTGGAAGCCAACGGCGCTGTGCGCTTTGAGATCAGCGCTGGCGGCGACTACGCAACGCTGAGCGGTCACACGCTGACCACGAATAACGATGTCGGCACCGTCACGATCACCGTCACGATCGACGCGGTCGATCTGAACAGCGACGGCAAACCGGAGTACAACGCTTACAGCCGCACCGACGCCATCACCGTCAGCGTGACGCGGAAGCCCGATTCCGCCGTCACCGCTGCCCCGGCCGGCATTGATGGTCTGGTCTACAACGGCGGCGCGCAGACGCTGATCGCCGCAGGCACCGCCACCGGCGGCACGCTGCAGTATAAGCTGGGCGAGAACGGCGCCTACAGCGCAAAGCTCCCCACCGCGACGGACGCGGGCGACTACACCGTCTACTACAAGGTCGTCGGCGACGCTGACCACGAGGATTCGGCAGAGCGGTCCCTCACCGTGACCATCCGGAAGGCCGCCGTCACCATCACCGTTCTGGATAAGCTCGCTTACACCGACAGCGCCGCGCCCGACCTGAGCGCGCCTGTGCTGGGCACGGATTATACCGTGGAGGGTCTGCTCGGCAGCGACACGCTGCTCACCGGCCCCACGCTGACCTACGATCCGGCCGTCCCCGATATGCGCAAGGCCGGCACAGCCGCCAAGATCGTGGCTTCTGACGCCGACGCCGGCGAAAATTACCAGTTCACCTATGTGAGCGGCACCCTGACTCTCATCAGCCGCGCCAATCCCGTGGGGCCGTCTGAGCCTTCGGTGAACCCCGGCGAACCGGACAACGGCAGCGTTACCGTCAGCCCCAAGCATCCCGCCAAGGGCAGCACCGTGATCATCACCGTGGAGCCGGACGAGGGCTACGCGCTGGATGAGATCACCGTCACCGATAAGGACGGCAACTCCCTGAAGCTCACCGACAAAGGCGATGGCAAGTATTCCTTCACCATGCCCTCCGGCAAGGTGGACATCGACGCGACCTTCAAAAAGCTGGTCGAGACCAGCCCGTTTGATGATTTGAGCACGAACGCTTATTATTACGAAGCCGTCAAGTGGGCGGCGGAAAATAATATTACCGGCGGCATCGGCAACGGCCTGTTCGGGCCGGAGCTGACCTGCTCCCGCGGACAGATCGTCACCTTCCTGTGGCGTGCGGCAGGCTCGCCCGAGCCCACGGCACTGAGCACCTTCACCGATGTGGCGGCGGATGCGTACTACGCCAAGGCGGTTGCCTGGGCAGTGGAAAACGGCGTCACTACCGGCACCGGCGACAATCGCTTCAGCCCGGATGATCCCTGCACCCGCGGTCAGGCCGTCACCTTCCTGTGGCGTGCCCTGGGCCAGCTGACCGGCGATACCGCGTCCTTCGCCGATGTCCCCGCGGACAGCTACTTTGCCCAGGCGGTTGCCTGGGCCGCAGCCAACGGCGTCACCACCGGCGTCGGCAATAACCTTTTCGCCCCCGGCGGCGACTGCACCAGAGCCCAGATCGTCACCTTCCTCTGGAGAGCCTATCGGCAGAACTGACCCTGAAAAAAGCCCAAAAGGCCCCCGCAAAACCAGTTTGCGGGGGCCTTTTCCTGTCCTTTTGCCGGTTCCTTATGCCGGTTTCTTATGCGAAAAAAGCGCGTCCCCTGCAGCAGGGACGCGCTTTGTTTTGCTTTTGGTCTGCTTCAGCCCAAAACGACCTCTACGGCTTCCTCCGGAAGGAAGATGCCCTGCATATCGTATTTGTTGAAGCCGCCATAGTCCTTCAGGGCCCGGCCCTCCAGAAAATAGCTGCGGATGAAGCGCTTGCCGTCCACGCAGGTCCAGTTTTCCCCGTCCCAAACATGGCCGTCTTCATCGGCGGTCTTTGCCTTGAGCTTCAGGTCCACCTGGCGGTTGTGGTTGGCCATCAGGTCGATCAGCTCGGCCGTGGAAAGCTCCTTCTCCGTCTTTTCCACCCGGTCATAAACCTTCATGGCGCGCCCTCCTCAGCCGATATAGCCCGCCGCCTTCAGCAGCTGGCTGGCCTTTTCCAGATTGGCTTCGCTCATCATGACCAGCGGGCCGGTGCAGCCCATGCCGGTCTCGGCATAGATCCCGTTTTTCCAGAGCACCTTGGCGGCATCCTCCAGATCCATGACCTCGATGCCGGGGATGCTGGCAGTGCAGGGCTCCGCCGGCGGGCACTTCACTTCTTCCTCCGCCTCAGCGGGCTTGGAAGCAGCCTTGCGGGCGGCCAGGATCTTGCTCAGGCCAGCCTTTTCCGCCGCGGCAAACTCCCGCTTCGCCACCTCGAAGATCTTGCCCCGCACCAGCTGTGCCGCATATTCCAGCGCATTGGCGATCAGCGGTGCGCCGGAGGCCCGGGAGATGATCAGAATCAGCTTTTCATAGTCCATGCCGATGCCGGGCCCATAGCCATAGCCGGTGGCCTCAAAGCTGCCGCCGGTGGTATAAGCGCTCATCATTTTGATCATCACATTGCCGGTCAGGCTGTCCATAACCATCACATCGGGCGTGCCCTGAAGCACATCATTGCCGCGCATGACGGCGCCGCCATCGGCCCGGGCGGAGGTGGCCCAATGCAGGTCATAGCCGCCCTCCCGCAGCTGATTCAGCGCCATTTCCGTCTGCCGCGCGCCGTCCACATTCAGGATGCCCACGGTGGGCTCCTTCACGCCGCAGGCCTTGGCGGTGATCACGCCGTAGATGGCGTTTTTGATCATGCCCTCGATGCGGTCGGAGCTGGAGGTGCCGGTGGTGGTGGCTACAAACATCTCCTTGCCGCGGGCAGGCGTAATGACCCGGCCCACGGTGGAAACGCCGATGGGGAAGGGGAAATGCATGGTGACGGCGCCGTCGACCTGGCCCTGTTCCACCATCTCCTCCATCTTCTTATGGCCCTCGTCGTCGTTGGCCACAGGAATGGTGGTGACGCCCTCCGCCTCCAGAGAGCCGATATAATAGACCTCCACGCCCCGCTTTGCTGCCATCTGCGCGGCCTGCATGGCGTTTTCCTCGCCGTGCTCGCTGCCCATGCCTGTCAGCGCGATCCTCGGGCGGATGCCAAAGCTGCCGGATTCCAGCCCCTCAGCCATCTGCAGGAAGGTCTTTGCAATGGTTTTTTCCAGATTACTCATGATGCGGCCTCCCGATCATTCCGCCTGTGCCATCAGCATGGCGGCAAAGTCCTTCATGGCCTTGGCGATCATGCTCTTCACTTCTTCCTCGCTGACGCCGGCCTCCGTCTTCTCCGCGCCGGAATTGGTCTGCAGCACGAAGGAAACGCCATCAAACAGGTTGGTCATGCGGCCCAGGAACAGAGAGCCCTTGCCGATGATCATGGCACGATGCACCTTTCCCGCCAGAATATCCTCCCGGGCAAAGCCAAGGTAAGGCACGCCGGAGGGGATATGGCCCTGGGTGGGCGCCCAGCCGGTGAGACCGTGCTTCACAGGGAAGGTGGCCAGATCGGCTTTCTGCAGGTCGCCCCGCTTGACAGCCAGCGCGGCGATCATCTTGTAGTTCGCCAGCGGCACATCGCCCGCGCCGGCGGGCTTGGTGATGTCGGGGTTCTGCATCTCGGGGGAGAACTTGTCAATATCGGTGACCTTCAATCCGGCGCGATCCAGGGGATCGGTGACCAGAGATCCGATGACATTCTGCGGCGCGGAGCCGGTGCCAACGGTGTGGCGGCCCAGGATGCTCAGGTTGAACTCGGGGCTGACGCCGTCGTCCTGGGTGATGACCACGGCAAAGCCGCCGATCATGTCTTCCAGCGCGGGCAGGCCCTTCTTCACATGGTCCTTGCCGTTCATGCCCAGCTTGGCGGTGCAGCCACCGGCGGTGACCATCACGGTCTTATAAGCGCCTGCCGCAACCAGAGAAGCCGCTTCCACGATGGCGTGGGCGGGACCGGCGCAGAAGCCGCGGGTATCGGAGCCGGTGGCGCCGGTGAGGCCGGCGATCTCCGCCGCAGCCTTGGCAAAGTTGCCGCCGCCACGCTGGTTCATGTCGCCGCAGGCCTCCTCAGCGCAGTCGATGACATATTCCACATCGGACTTCTGGATGCCGGTGTTTTTGACGGCGTGGAGCATGGCCAGCACGGAGGACGCCTTGGACACCATATTTTCCAGCATCACATGGGAGGACAGGTTGATATCGATATCATGGGCGCGGTTGACGCAGCCCACCAGCTTGCCGTTGTGATACAGCGGCTCGGCGTGCTCTTCCTTGACGAAGTGCTCCACGGCGGAAAGCTCCACGCCCTCGGTAACGCGGGAAAGGATGCTCTCGTCCAGGATCTCGTTCTGCTCCAGCGCGGGCTTGTGGGCGGCCACAAACTCCCGGTCCAGCTTGACCAGGTCAAACACATCGCAGGCCTGCATCAGCAGCAGGAACTCCTCCTGCGGCATCATCTGGCCGAACCTGCCGTAGCGGGCATTGACCTCGCAGGTCTTGTCGTACCAGGGCTGGGGGATCTGCGCCAGCTCGTCGGGGGTCTTGTTGCCGATGTAGACCTGGTTGGGCCAATAGGCCAGCGCCTGGTCAAAGGTGCGGATATGAGAGGGCAGCTCCTTCAGATATTCGCTCTCCGGGTTCACGATGCGCTCCGTGGTCTGGGTGGTGCCGTTCCACAGGACCATATCGGGGGTGTGGGCCAGAATATAGCTGGCGCCCTTGATTACACTTTTCAATTCGTCCACGACCTTTCGTTTATCAGTTGATCAGTTTTGCTCAGACAGCTTGAAGAAGGTTTTTTCCGGAAGAATCAACGGCGGGGCGGCGGAAGCCCGCCGCCCCGGAGCTTGGTCATTTGCCCAAGTACTTGCAGTATTGCTCGCGGATGCTGCTCATTTCGTTGATGATATCATCAACATCCAGAACCATCTCCATCATGGAGACCTGCTCGTCGTAGACAGCCTCATCGAACTCAGCCTTTACTTCAGGCTCGCACACATGGTAAACCGTGAGTCCCAACTGGACTCCTGTCAACGGACCGGCAAAGGTGGGGTCACCGTTGGTGACCGTCTCAGCAGCGAGGCCGGAAGCTTCGCCCTCAGACGCGCCCAGCAGAACAACAACGTTCTCGGGACCGTACTGTTCGGCAAACTCCTTGACTCTCTTCTGATTTTCCAGATCCATTGCACCAGCGGCAGTTCAGACGAAGCACTCCGTCGAGGAGAAAACAACTTCGGCTCCGGCAGACTCGGCGCACGCCGCAATGGCGGGACCGGGGATACCGTCACGGTCGCCGATGATGACGACCTTCTTGCCCTTTAAGATGCTCATGTCTTATCCTCCTTCTTCAAGATTTATAGCAGGGCTCGCGCCCGACTATATAAAATAATGGGAAGCCTGTGGGAAGCCGGTACTGCTCAGCAGTACTTCTTGATCATGGCTTCCACATTCTCCGGCGTAGCGTCGTCCTTGACGCAGCTGTCGATCATGGCGCCGTTTTCATAGATGGCGATGACGGGCAGGCCCATGATTTTCTGGCCGATGGCCAGGCGGCGGGCCTTGGTGGTGTTCAGCGCGCAGAACTTGATCTTGTCGCCGTAGGTCTCGGCAAACGCGTGCACATGGGGCATCAGCGCGGCGCAGGGAACGCAGCCGTCACCATAGAAATCCACCAGGATCTTGCCCGGGGCCTGCAGCACTTCCGCTTCAAAGGTATTCTTGTCCAGTTCCAGCATAATACTTATCTCCTTTTATAATTGATAGATTCTTGCGCTTATTTCTTTTCCGAGATGAACTTTTCCACCTGCATGGCGGCGATGGCGCCGTCGGCACAGGCCGTGACCACCTGGCGCAGAGATTTGACGCGGATATCGCCGGCGGCATAGACGCCCTCCAGATTGGTGTGCATATCAGCGTCGGTGAGGATATAGCCCCGATCCATATCCAGCATCCCCTCAAACAGGGCGGAATTGGGATTATAGCCGATGAAGCCAAACAGGCCGAAGATGCCGTCGTCGGGATCGGCGTCGATGCGGGTCAGCTCGCCGGTCTTCACATTTTTGACCACCATGTAGCTCATGAGCTCGTCGCCGCCCACTTCATCCACAACGGTGTCCCACATGAAGTGCAGCTTGGGGTTCTTGAAGGCCTTCTCCTGAATGGATTTGGCTGCCCGCAGCTCATTGCGTCGATGGATGATGGTGACCTTGCGGGCAAACTTGGTGAGATACATGGCCTCTTCCACGGCAGAATCGCCGCCGCCCACCACATAGACCTCAAAGTCCTCGAAAAACGCGGCGTCGCAGGTGGCGCAGAAGGAGATGCCCTTGCCGATATATTTACCTTCGTTCTTGCAGCCGATGGGCTTGGGGAAGGCGCCGGTGGCGATGATCACCGCGTGGGCCAGATATTCGCCCTTCAGGCCGGTGAGCTTCTTCACTTCGCCGGAGAGCTCCACGCTCTTGATGGTGTCGCTGACCCGCTGGGCGCCGAAATGCTCCGCCTGCTTGGTCATGCGCTCGATCAGGCTGCGGCCGGAATCGCCTTCCACGCCGCCGGGATAGTTTTCGATCTCATCGGTGATGGCGATCTGGCCGCCGTCCTGGCCCTTTTCGATGATCAGGGTGTCCAGACGGGCGCGGCCGGCATAAAGCCCGGCAGTCAGGCCGGCAGGGCCTGCGCCCAAAACGATCACATCATAAATCTTGTCCATGCAATTTCGCTCCTTACTGTCACGATAAAAATAATCACGGTCTATCGCTGTTCCTCCCCGCCCGCAGGCTTGGAAAAACAAATTGTTTCATTCCCGGCCGCCGCAAAGCAGACCGGGAAGATCCGGAGCCTTCTCCCGACCTTCCCCGTCCGCTTTTTTGCCCCGCAAACGCGCTGGCTTTGTGGGGCCC
>JABLTK010096047.1_pt1 | contig 15062 bp, 16 predicted proteins | sample 7160131 | NCBI WGS metagenome assembly JABLTK01 (sample SAMN14651221, study PRJNA627086) | human gut metagenome | isolation source: feces | host: Homo sapiens
AGCTCCCGCGTATCAAAGGGCTTGGTAATGTAATCCGCCGCGCCGTCCGTGAGCAGATTCACCCGATCCTGCACGGCGGCCTTCGCGCTGACCACGATCACGGGAATTCCGGCAAGCTTCGGAAGCAGCGATTCGCCGGACAGCCCCGGCAGCATCAGATCCAGCAGCGCCAGATCGGGCGCGCCGTTCTGCAAAAGCAGAAGCGCTTCCGTGCCCGAATAGGCGCGCTGCACCGCATAGCCCGCGCGCTGCAAAACTTCCTGTTCCAGATCGCCGATGGCGGCATCATCATCAATGATCAATATCTTCTGCATAATTCTGAATTTCCTGCCATTCATGGCGCGATATGCCAAATACCAGCGTCCGTTCGCCCTCTTTATCGGTGTATTCGTTCAGATAGCGCATATCGTTCGCGCGCGCGGTGGCGCAGGACGCGATATTATCCTTCTTCATATACGAATACACCATGCCGAAGGGCGTATGTTCAAACGTCCAATCCCGAACCGCCCGCGCCGCTTCCTTCGCATAGCCTTTTCGCTGATGCACCCGCGCGATGTGATAGCCGATCTCCGGCAGAAACGCGCCGTTCGCGTTCTGGATCGTCAATCCGCAATCGCCGATCATGCGCCCGTCCGCCCGCAGGCACACCGCCCACAGCCCGAAGCCGAACACGCGATAGCGTTCGATGTTTCGATGAATCCAGTTCCGCCCGCGCGCTTCATCGAATGTGTGGGGATAGTGCCGCATGATATCCGAATCGGAAAGCACGGCATAGAGCGCATCATAATCATCCAGGTTCATTTCCCGAAGGAAAAGCCGGTTCGTTGCGATGATCATAGCTTCCGCACCGGCACCCAGATGCCGCATTCATAATCCCGAAATTCCGGACATTTCCGATCGCCCTCATCCATGCGAATGCTGGTGGAAAATCCAATCAGGGTCATTTCCGGTTTATGTTCAAAGGTTACGTTCATCGTATATGCTCCTCTTTTTTAGACTCCGCCTGTACGCGGATGGTTCCCTGCGCGCGCCGTCCGGTCACGCATATTCCGTATTCGCCGTCTGCGGGGATGTTCACGGCAAAATCCGTTTCCGCCGTTCCGTTTCCGGAATACAGAATCGATCCATCGGGCGCGGTGATTTCCATGCGCAGCGATCCCGAAATCACCTCAAAATGCACCCGCAGCGCATCGCTTGCGCGCAGCTGAAGTGCGTGTTCATCGCGCCCGTCCATGCATTCGATATCCAGTTCGTAAGCGTCGGGGGTTTTCACGTTTTTTCCGGTGAATTCGTTTTCCTGATTCGAACGCAGAAAATACGCCGCCCCCAGCGCGATGATCAGCGCGGCGATGCAGATAACCGCCGCCGCGCTTCGTTTCAGCTTCATTTGTTTTTGTCCTCCGGATTTGGGGGAATCTTCCCCTTACCTGTGCTTTTTCGCGGAAATCAGGTTCAGACCGATGTACAGCGCGATAAATACCGCGATGGCGATCAGCATCACCGCATACATGCCGCCCAGTGATACCGATTTTCCCATGAAATACAGATTGCAATCCACGCTGTCGCGAACGGCTTCGATCACCGCATCCGGAAAGCCCAGATCGTGCATCTGCGCGAACGCGCCGCGCATCGCATGGTTGCGCATAAGGCTGGTGCCATAGGTACCGGGCAGGAAGGAAATCACCTTCTGCAGACCCGCGGAAAAGCTGGAAATGGGCATGTACGCGCCGCAGATGAAGCCATAGCCCGCGCTGACCACCGTGCCCACCGCGCTGGCCTGTCCCTGCGTGGTCAGCGGAAAGATTACGCAGGAGGAAAGCGCCGTGCCGAACAGCACCAGCAGAACCACATCCACAACCATCAGAAGCACATCGCCCGCGGTCAGACACCAGCCGACGTTTGCCAGATACAAAAGGCATACGCCCAGCGCGGCGATATTGATCAGCAGTGCGGAAATCAGCGTAGACGCATAATAGCTCAGCGCCAATGCGCCGTATTTCACCGGCGCGATGGTCAGATCGCGGCGCGCGCCGCTGATTTTATCCTGCACCATCAGAAGGTTGGAGCAGAACGCCACCGTAACGCAGCTGACCGCCAGCAGCGATGAAACCAGCTGGCCGCCCACGCAGCCCCAAAGCACCTTGTCCGGCACGGATGCGCCCGCCGCATCGAGCGCGGAACGGAAGCTGTCCTCATATACGTTGGCGAGGAATGTGCCGTAGAGCACCAGCAGGATCACCGGCGTGATCAGCGATGTAAAAAACATGCCCTTATCCTTGAAATATAATTTTGTATTGCGCCGGATCAGAGCGCCCAGTCCCGTCATTTTTCCGCACCTCCCGTCAGCGCCTTGCCGGTTGCTGCCAGAAATACATCGTCCATCTTGCCCTTGGTGATTTCAAAATCGCAGAAGATCGCCGGATGCTGCATGATCAGCCGCGCCGCCGCCTGCGTATCGGGTACGGAAACGCGATATGCATCGCGGATGCGCGTATACGGCGCGCCCAGCTGCCGAACGGCAGCTTCGTCCTGCCCGTAGATGGTGATGTAATCGCCGGTGTAGGTATTCTTCAGCGTCAGCGGCGTGCCCTCGGCAGCGATCTTTCCGTGATCGAGGATTACCACATAGTCCGCATCCGCCGCTTCTTCCATATAATGCGTGGTCAGGAACACGGTAAGCCCCGCTTCGCGGCGCAGCGTCGCCACCACCTGCCAGAGCAGGTTGCGCGTCTGCGGATCCAACCCCGTGGTGGGTTCATCCAGCACCAGTATCTGCGGATTGTGCAGAAGCGCGCGGGCGATATCGATTCTGCGCCGCTGGCCGCCGGAAAGCTTGCCCACGGATCGCTTTAACAGGTCGCCGAAATCCAGAAGGCGCGCCAGTTCGTTCAGCCGTTCGGCAAACGCACGCCCGCGAATGCCGTACAGCGCCGCGCGGCTTTGCAGGTTATCGCGCACGGTAAGATCCTTATCCAGCACGGAATTCTGGAAAACCACGCCCAGACTGCGCTTGATGCGATCGGGATCCGCATCCAGATCGGTTCCGCAGATGGTCACCGTGCCGCCATCCTTGGGCAGCTGTCCGCACAGTATGTTGATGGTGGTGGATTTGCCCGCGCCGTTTACGCCCAAAAACGCAAACAACTCGCCCGCCTTTACGCGAAAGCTCAGGTCGTCCACCGCCTGCACATCGCCGAAGCGCTTGCGCAGATGATCAATTTGAATCAGATCGCTCATGCATATCCTCCCCAATTTCTGTCATTCCGGATCGCGCGGAATCACGATCGCGGCGATGATGTACGCCAATAGCCCGCTGCCCGCCAGCGCGGATAACAGGATCCAGCCCAGCCGCACCAGCGTGGGATCCAGCCCGAAATATTCGGCGATGCCTCCGCACACGCCGCACAGCATCCGATTGCGATTGGATTTATACAGTCTTTTCTCCATAATGCATCTTCCTTATTTTATTTGTTCAGTCGTACAGACCCGCGGCGCGCAGAATGGCTTCGATGGGCGCGGCCGCTTCGCCGATGCGGGAAATATCCGCGTCCGCGCATCCGGCGGTTTCCAGAAGCGATTGCGCGCTGCCGGTCAGCAGCCGGCAATACGCATCGTACACCAGCGAAAGCCTGTCGATAAAATCCGCAGGCCCCACGCCGCCGTACACGTCGAGCCACGCCACCGCCGCGGCTTCGATCTCGTCCGCGCCCAATCCGGTATTCGCGCCCCATTCCAGCATTTTCACCGCTTCCTGTACGGCGATCAGCGAAGATCCCGCCGTGCCGATCGGCATGTTTTGATCGATCTCATCCAGAATGAATGGAACCGGCAGCGGCGCGACGTCCGCCTGCGCGTCCGGCGCGGCGGAGGTCGAACAGGTCATGCCGTCCGCCGATACGGTGATAAACAGCCTGTCCTGCGAAGATGGATAGATGAATATTTCCTTCGCCAGCGTATTTCCATCCGCGTCCAGCGCTTCGGCGGCGAACGGAATGGCGCCCTGCGCATCGATGGCGGCCTGCACCAGATCATAGCCCGCATACGACCATACGCCCTCATCCAGCGGCGCGCCATCGATATTTTCCCAGCCGCAGCCGATGCCCGCATAGCTAAACTGGATAGAACCCACATCGCCGCGCATAAAGCGCACGTATACGCCGCATTCGCCATCCCGTTCAGGATCGGCGATCACAGTAGATTCGATGCGGCGCTCGCCGCTAAAAGGCCATTCCAGCGCACTGCCCGCCGATACGTTCGCCAACAGCAGCGCGGCGAGAAAAAACGCAAAGCCCTTTTTCATGGTGTGCATAAGATTACCCTTTCATTTTCCGGTTCCCATGGCTCCACCTGATGGGGGAGCTGGGAACCAGCACAAATTCGGCGGGTACGTTATCTCTCCTTCCGTCAAACCTGCGGTTTGACACCTTCCTTTTAGCAGTCGCGTGCTGCTTGCAGCCCGCGACCAGCCGCCGCGAATCCTTTGGATTCGTTCGGCGCGCTGCCGAAACCCTGCCCAGCAGGGTCTTCGGTGCATATCATCAGAGGAAGGCAGGAGTTACACCATTCTTTTGGCTCCACCCGATGGGGGAGCTGTCGGCGAAGCCGACTGAGGGAGAGAAACTCCTGGATCGCTGCACCAGCGCAGTTTTTCTGCCTTGAACAAGTGGGCAGAAAAACGTCGCTTGATTGCGGTCATTCTTGCCGACCGCAATCAACAGCGTGGTAACAGCTGGCTGTCGGCTCAGCCGACCCCCAGATATCGGCGTACGCTGCGCAGGTATTTCTGATAGGGCGCGCCGAACGTATCGATCAGATACCGTTCCTCCTGCAAAATCTGTAAATGCAGCATGATCGCCGCGAACGCGGAAAACGCGATCGTCAGGGGATTTGCGTACATCAGCGCAACGCCCGCATATTGCAGATCAAAGCCGAGAAACGCCGGATTGCGGCTGTAGCGGTAAATGCCCGTAGTGACCAGCGCGGTTCGATCCCCGTCCGGAATGCCCGCACGCCAGCTGTCCTTCATGCATAGCACGGACATAAGAAAGATCGCATCGCCCAGCATTCCGATGCAGAAGCCCGTAAACCGCGCGCCCGCGGGCATGAAATTCCAGCCGCACGCGATGGATATAAGCTGCGCGGCCGGTACGCCCAGCGTGGCGACGCTCATCGGCATTTCCACGCGGTGGATGCCCTTTTCCTTCCTGCGCCCGATCTGCCTCGTTTGAATGCCGCGCCTGCGCTGCGCCAGCATTTTGCCAAAATAAATCCCGTAAAACGCCGCCAATACGATCAGCGCAAGCAGCGGATAGGGCAAACGTGCTTCTATTGTATTCTTCATCAATTCCTGATTCCCTGCCCATCTTTCCAAAAAAAGATACCGTATATTATAACTACCGAACGGTAGGTTGTCAAGCGTTTTGCGATCAAAAAAGCGCTATGCGAATAAAACGCATAGCGCCGCGGAAAAAAGTTACACCGAAATATCCTTGCGGCCGGTCAGCTTGAAGAACAGCAGCAGGGAAAGCACGCTGGTTACCGTAAGCACCGTGGAATACGCTGCGGCATTGCCGAAGCAATCGCGGATAACTTCGGTATAGATCGATACGGTCAGCGTCTGACTATTGGCGCGGTAGAGCATGATGGAGCTGGAAAGTTCGCTGATAACGGTAACCCAGCTCATAATCGCGCCGGACAGCACGCCGGGCAGCATCATGGGCACGGTGATTTCGCCGAAGGAGCGCAGCTCGCTCGCACCCAATGAAACGCTGGCTTCCTCGATCGACGGGCTGATCTGCCCGATGATCGCCGTGGAGGAACGGATGGTATAAGGCATGCGGCGCACGGTCAGCGCGATGATGATGATCATCGCCGTTCCGGTCAGCGCCAGCGGCGGCTTGGCAAATGCGTACAGAAACGCGATGCCCAGTACCGATCCGGGGATGATGTAGGGCAGCATGGTGAGCGTATCCACCGTGGAGGTCAGCGCGGAGCGCTTGCGTACCGCCAGATAGGAAATCATAATGCCGAACACCACCACCAGCGCGATGGCGGCCAGACCATAAAGATATGTATTGCTCAGCACCAGCCGATTCTTGGAAAAAATCGTCTGATAGTTGATCAGTGAAAATTCGCCGGTGAAGATGCCCGGTGTGGACTCCTTCATAAACGAAGTCGCGATTACCGTGATCTGCGGCAGCAGCGCCAGCAGCACAACGAAATACACGAACACATGGCACAGCACGCGCGGCACCAATCTGGGCTTGCGCGGCAGCATGGGCTTCAGCGCGCTCATCGAATAGGTATGTTTGCGCGCCACGCGCCGCTGCAGGAAGAAGAACACCAGCGTGATCGCCATGATGATTACGCAAAGCGCGGCGGCGAAATAGCTGTCGTTCGTAACCTCGCCCATGAACTGGTTATACAGCACCACGGGGAACGTGCGATAGCCTTCGCCGATCAGCATGGGCGTGCCGAAATCGGAGAATACGCGCATGAACACCAGCAGTGAGCTCGCCAGCACCGTAGGCAGCACCAGCGGCAGAATGATGCCCGTAACGCGCTGGAAATTGTTCGCGCCCAGGCTTTCGGCGGCTTCGTTTAAGCTGTTGTCCAGATTTTCCAGCGCGCCGCATACGTACATGTACACCAGCGGGAAGCTTTGCAGCGAAAATACCAGCACGATGCCCGCGAAGCCATAGATCCCCTGAAATTCAATGCCGAACAGGCGGTTGATGATCTGGGTAATGAAGCCGCTGCGCCCCAGCAGCTGAATCCACGCATATGCGCCGATGAAGGGCGGCGAAAGATAGCTGACCACGATCAGAATGTTCAGCCATTTGCTGCCCGCAATCTTCACCTGTCGGGTGATGTACGCCATCAAAAGACCCAGCGTGGCGGAAATCAGCGTGGCGACGATCGTTACCTTAAAGGAATTCAGCAGCGTATTGGTGTAATACTTGCGGGTAAAGAATCGGGTAAAGTTTTCAAACGTAATGGAGCTGTCCGCCGGATTGATGATGGATTTATACAGAATCAGAATCAGCGGATACACCACAAAGATCAGAAAGACCGCCAGAATGATCAGCGTGAATACATTCCAGATGGCCGAATTTTTGCGCCGCACGATTACACCCCCTCGCGAATCAGGGAGGACTGGGTTTCCGCATCGAAAATATTGATCTTTTCCTTTACCACCTGCAGGCGAACCTCGGTTTCATCCGGAATGATTTCGCTCAGATCGGAGGGCGTCATCACTTCGATTTCGTTGCCCGCCGCGTCCTCCAGGAAATAATGCATGTTTACGCCCAGGAAAACGCTGCTCTTTACCGTGGCAGGGATGCCCGTCTGGGTCTTATCGGCGATGATGAATTCCTCGGGGCGCACCGCTACCTTGACCTCGCCCGCTTCCCGCGCATCATCGCGCAGATACATTCCTTCCACCCGATAGCCATGGCCGAAATCCACCATGCCGCCCGATACGTTGGCGGCGATGATGTTGCTCAGGCCAATGAAGGTGGAAACGAATATATTCGCCGGACGCTGATACAGGCGCTTGGGCGAATCGATCTGCTGGATTACGCCGTCGTGCATGACCGCGATGCGATCGGAAATCGCCAGCGCTTCCTCCTGATCGTGGGTTACGTATACGGTGGTGATGCCGATCTGGCGCTGGATGCGCTTGATCACGTTGCGCATTTCCACGCGCAGCTTCGCATCCAGATTGGAAAGCGGTTCATCCATCAGCAGTACGTCCGGCTCGATTACGATGGCGCGCGCCAGCGCGACGCGCTGCTGCTGTCCGCCGGACAGCTGGGCGGGCATACGATCGGCATATTGATTGATCTTCACCAGCTTCAGCATTTCATCCGCCTGCTTGCGGCGCACCACCTTGGCAACCTTGCGGGTTTTCAGACCGTAGGCCACGTTATCGCGCACGTTCATGTGGGGGAACACGGCGTAATTCTGGAATACCATGCCCATGTTGCGCTTGTTGGTCGGTATGTTATTGACTACCTGATCGTTTACGCGGATTTCGCCGCCCTCAATGGTGTTAAAGCCGATGATCATGCGCAGCAGCGTGGTTTTCCCGCAGCCGGAGGGGCCCAGCAGCGTGAAAAATTCGCCGGGCTTGATTTCCAGCGAAAGCCCGTTGATTACCGTATGATCGCCGTAGCGCTTGACGACATTGTCCACCTGAATGGCAACGCCCATAAATATACACCTCTTTCTTATCGTCTAACTTTTCGTCTGAAAAGGGGCTCCGCGAAGCGCAGAGCCCCAGTTTTTCCGGTTTTCTGAAATGGAATTACTCCATCATCATTTCAACGTGCTCCAGATAGGTGTTGACGATTTCCGCCTTATGCTCGGCGATGTAGGACGCGGAATAGGTATCGAACAGCTTGATATCCTCGTTGGGGATCATCTTGGAATTTACCGGCACGCCGGCGCGCAGGGGGCGCAGGTTCAGCTCAGCGGCAACCGCGGTCTGCACTTCTTCGCTCAGCACATAGTCCACGAACTTCTGCGCGGCTTCCAGATGCGGCGCATCCTTTACGATCTGCACGCTCTGGCCGGGGAAGATGGTGCCTTCCTTGGCGTATACAACCTTAACGGGCATTTCGCCGGCGGCTTCCAGTTCCACGCAGGGATCTTCATAGCTCAGACCCACATAATATTCGCCGTTGGCAACGCCGTTGTATACCTGGGAAGAGGAGGAGGCAACCTTGCCATCCAGATTTACCAGGAACTGATCGATGAAATCCCAGGCTTCCTGGCTCATCGGATCGCCATTGCCCATGCCGTACAGCATGCCGATCAGGCACTGGAAGGCGCTGGAGGAGTTTGCGGGATCGGCGCTGATGATCTTGCCCTTCAGCGCGGGATTCAGCAGATCCGCATAGCCTTCAACGGTCACGCCGATTTCTTCCAGCTTTTCGGTGTTCACGATCATTACGTTCGGCTCTGCAAAGGCGGGGCTGAACACGTTCGTGCCGTCGTTCTGGAACAGCGGCATCATGGCGTCGTTCTCTTTGGATACGTAGACCTGGAACAGGTCGCGGTTGGCGGACAGCATGGTTTCATCGGCCGCCCAGTGGATATCTACGGTTACGTTGCCGCTTTCTACTTCGGCCTTGATGCGCTGGTTCACTTCGCCGGTGGAGCCGGTGATCATTTCTACTGTCAGACCGGTGGCGGCTTCAAAGCCGGGGATCACGATGTTGTTCAGTCGCTCGTTGCGCGCGGAATAAATCACCAGATCCGCGGCAAAGGCGCTGGCGCAGCCCAGAGCCAGTACCAGGCAAAGCAGGACAGCAATCATTTTCTTCATAGGGGTAAACCTCCTTCACATTATGGAAAACCCTTCCGTTTTCCAGTCTGTTAACCATTATATCGTAATTTCTTATGTATGTCAACCGAACGTTCGGAATTATTTCATCGCAAAACCCCACATTTCGAAAAACAAAAATAAATCTTGCCGACAGTGTCGGCTGCCAGCTGCTGCCGCGTTATAAAAGACGAATCCACGACCCCATAGATTTAAGGGTCGTGGATTCTGCGTTTCTATTCTGTTCGGGCGTAGCTCTGATTCACGTTTTGAAATCCATTGATTTGAGATTTCAAAACTTATGTAGTTCTCTCCTTCCGTCATCGCGACAAGTCGCGATGCCACCTTCCTCATCAGAGGAAGGCTTATTTTAGCTCCACCTGATGGGGGAGCTGTCAAAACCGCAGGTTTTGACTGAGGGAGAGAAGCCCATAAATCGCTGCACCAACGCAGTTTTTCTGCCTAGAATATATGGGCAGAAAAACGCCATTTCGCGGCGACCATACTGTACGGTCGCCGTCGAACTAACGCGGCAGCTACTGGCTGTCGGCACTGCCGACCAGCGCGGCAGCAGTCGGGTGCAGGCTCAGCCTGCTTGAGTCGGGGAGGGTGATTTGTATTTCGTCATCGGGCGTGGTGATCTTGCCGACGTATTCAAAGGCGGCGCTTATGATCGTTTCGCCGGATGCGATTTCGCCGACGCGCACGACCAGTTCGCCCATGGGCAGGCGCGCGCCCTCAGCCTTTGCGGAATCGATCAAGGCAAGATGCGTGCCGTCCGATACATCGCCGCACACGGGGCAGACCATCAGCGCTGCATCGTCCTGCGCATATTCAATCGCCGCGCATTCGGTCGTGCCGATATGATCGCAGCCCTCGCGCTTGCAGGGCGCGGAATGCGTACCATCGCCGTTGCCCACCCATTCTGCGTACCAGTGCAGCAGCTTTGCGGTTTTATCGCCGGTAAAATGATCGCCGCACGCGGCGCATGTGTAGCTGGAATACCCGTCCTTTTCGCAGGTGGGCTTTATGGTTTTGATCGCGTAATCATGGCCGGTCGCAGGAATTTCGATATAGTTGGTATAATCGCACCGCGCGCAGGTGGCGTAGGCGTCCCAGCCGGGCGCGGTACACGACGCCGCCTTTGCTTCGTGGCGCATCAGATCGTGGTTGTTCAAATCCGGATCGCCGGATTCGAAGGTGTCCGTGCCCTTTTCGCCGCAGATGGTACAGGATTTATAATACACCGCGGGGGAAACGCAGTTCGCTTCGGCTTTCAGATATTGCACATCGGTGTTCGCCGCCGTAAAATCATGCTCGGTCAGCTTTCTGCCACAGGTATCGCAGAGATGATCGCGATCCGCATCCGCATGCGCTTCTTCATTTCTGCGCGCGCCGCAATCGGTGCATTCCTGCCAGTGGTGCTCGGCGTTGTACGCCCATGCGCCATCATACTTGTGATCGCCATACGCGCCGTATTCCGCGCCGCAGCCGGCGCAGATCTTTTTCGATGCGCAGGTCGCCGCGCCGCCGTAATGCGGCTCCGTTCCGCCGCTGTACTGCTCGCCGCAGTTTGCGCACTTTTGAATCACGGTGTGCCCGTCCTGATCATGATAGGTGTTTTTTACAAATATCGCCGGAGTCCAATCATCGCACACGGTACAAAACAGCGTATCCGCCAGCGCGCTTCCGGCGCACAAAATCAGCGCAAGTATAAACGCCGCAAGGCATACCCGCAGCCACTTTTTCATCTTTTTCCCTCCTTAAAGCAGGTTATTATAAAGTATAAATCGACATGGTATGCTCATTCGTATTGTAGCATGGAATAATCGAAAACGCAATACGGTGCGATGGATATTGAAAATGGTGCATATGCAAAACGCGGCTTCGGGGGAGTGCCCGAAGCCGCATCAAACTTTATGCGCTTATCCCAGTACGCGACGCGCCCAGCTGAAGTGTTCGCGGTAGTAGCTGGTGAAGGAATTCACCTGTACCTTGCCGCCGTTGGAGGAGGCATGTACAAACTGCCCGTTGCCGAGGTAGATGGCGGTATGATCGGAAAGATCGCTGTCATCGGTATCGCTATTGAAGCAGAGGATATCGCCCACGCGGATGTGATCGTAATCGATCTTGGCGAAGCTTTCGTTGTAGCCCTGAATTTCCGCCGTGCGGCCAATATCGTAACCGATCGCGTTGTAGCAATAGTTTACGAACGAGGAGCAATCGAAAGAACGCGGCGGGTTCGAAGGCGAACTGTAGGGCTTATCCAGATTGCTGTACGCGACGTACAGCAGATAATCCAATCGGGCGTCGCCGGTATAATCGCCGGGCGTATAGCCGCTGCCGGACGAACCGGAGTCCGACGAACCGGAGCTGGAAGAACCGGAGCCGGAAGACGAGGGCGCCGAGCGGGAAAGATCGCTGATGTGGATGTAGCCGCCCTTCGACGCGCTGCTGTCCACCACGCGGCAATAGCCGTTGTAATAACCGATTACGTACACCATCGTGCCGCGCGGCGCGGTACCGGCCTTTTTGCCGTTGGCGTTGTAGATCGTAGCGGCACAATTCGTCCAGCCGGGAATCGGATTCGCCAGATTCAGATCGCGAATCAGTATGTAACCCGTAACGCCGCCGCGGCGGATCTTCGCCCAGCCGTTCTGCCAATCCGTAACCTCTACGCTGACGCCGCCGTAACCCGAAACGCGGCGCGCGCCGGAAGAGGGATATTCATAAATTACGGAAGAATCCGAAAAGATGCGCGCTTCGAACGCCGATGCGACCGGACAGATCGCCGCCGCAAGCAGCACGACCATCAGCAGCGCTGACGCACATTTTTTAATATACGTATATCGTTTCATCGAATCACCATCGCATGTTTATTTATGTAACCACACATATTATACATCAATTCTATGACAAAAGCAAGAAAATTATGATCGCACATGGGTAAAAAGGGGATAGTTTACACGTTCATAGCGAAAATCGCCAGAATTACAGAATAAATTTTGAGAAATAAAAAAAGTTTCAGGTTATCGCTTGCAATGTTCGGATATTTCGGCTATAATATGAACAGTATCATACGAAGGGAAACCTGTAATTATGGACAGTACCGATCTGAAAATTATATCCATGCTGAAAAAAAACGCGCGCGTTTCCGCATCCGCCATCGCGAAGGAAGTCGGGCTTGCCGTTTCTTCCGTTACGGAGCGGATTCGCCGGCTGGAAAACCAGAACGTGATTCTGCAATATACCGCGGTGGTAGATGAAAGCAAGATCGAGGGCGGCATCACCGCCATGATCGGCATCAAGATCGAACATACGCGCTACATCGATAAGGTGGCGGATATGATTTCCGCCGATCCGCACGTCGTTTCCTTCTACATTCTGACCGGCGATCTGGATTTTCTGGCCTCGGTCTACGCCGTATCCACCGAGGAATTCCGGCAGGTGCACCGCGCCATCGCGGGCATCGAGGGCGTATCCGCGGTAAAGACCTATTATATCCTGGGCACACGATCCAACGATGATGCGGACGCCGTTGCGGAATAGGCGATTGCAAGTCAGCTGGAACCGATCCGCGAAATCATTCAACAATTGTTTTTCGCCTGTTCATGTTCGGTTCATAAACGGGTGGTATCATACAGGCATTGAAGAAATCCCCCTCCTTCTTCAATAGCACTCCATTCTTCCTCAAAATATTCAACCAAAGCAAAGCCTTCCGCTTCCTACGGAAGGCTTTGTGCTGCAGAAGGGCAATAAACATATAACAAAAGACAGACCGAAATGGTCTGTCTTTTGGAATCAGCGGAAATTAAAGTATGATATCGCCACCATCTTCGCCTTCGCCGGCTTATACTTCAGAAGTGGGGTTCGGCTGCGGAATCTGAGTCGGCTCGACCGGCGCTTCTGCGGTGGGTTCGGCGGTGGGTTCAGCGGTGGGTTCAGCCTTCGCAGCGGGCTTCAGCACGGTCTTATGATTGCTGAGGTACGCCGTCCAGCAATAGCCTTCGAACACGCGGCCGTTGGTTTCGAAGATTACGTGGCTCCACTTGCCCTCTTCGCCGATGACCTTCAGCGCATAGTTGAAATCGGGGGTCGCGACGATCTTGGCTTTCAGATCGGCAGCTTCGCGAATGTACAGTCCGCTGGGGGCGGATACATAGCGGGTCTTGCCCTCCGGAATGGGGGTGGCGGTGGGCTCTACGGCCGCTTCCGCGGTGACTTCCGCATTGACCTCTGCGGTCGCTTCTACGGTGGATTCAGCGGAGGGGTTTGCTGCGGTGGTTTCAGCCAGCGCGAATACGCAGCCGATTGCCAGCACGAGAACGATGAGAACAGCAATGATACGCTTCGTCATGATCTTAATCTCCTTTACTTGATTTGGCTATATTTTACCATATAATTGTTAATTGTTGACTGGAATATCGTTATGATCGCGTTATAATATGCGCATTATAAGGTTCGGCGCAGCTGCACGCAGCGTCCCAGCACGCGCACATCGGGCGCGGGCGCGATCACGGCTTCAAATTCGCGATCGAAGGACTGCATCTGAATGCGCATGCCCTCCATCTTCATCAGCTTGCGCGGCATGCGCTTGCCCTTGTATTCGATCAGCATGATCGCGCCGTCCGCCGCGCGGGTTTCTGGCACGGTGAGCAGCAGATCGCCCGCGTGGATGCGGAAGCCGCGCAGCGCATCATCGCCCATGCGATAATAGAACACCTTATCGGGCGCGCCGCCTTCGATCCTGCCGGAGATGATGGGGGTCAGCACATGATCGATCACCACGCCGTTTTTATCCGTCACGGGCACGCGCTTGACCACGCCGCCCAGCGCGTCCAGCCATGCATCGGTCGCTTCATCGGATGCCTTCTGCTGTTCGGGCGCGACGTTCTTCGCGGGCAGCACGTAGGCGCGCGGCTGCGGGCGGAGCTTTACCTCCGGCTCCTGCGCCACCTCCAGCTCGGTGGACACGGGATTTTCCGCGCCCAGCAGCTTGAGAATTCGCTGCGCCTGATCATCCGATACGATGCGGCGGCCGCTTTCGATCTCCTGAATTACGTTTTCCGCCATGCCGCATTTGCGGCCCAGCTGTTTTTCGCTCCATTTTTTTGCGATGCGCGCCTTGCGAATCGCATCTCCCAATCGGCTCATATCGATCACTCCTTGATGATTCGAATGTACTGGCTGCCCACGTAGCCCTGCGTGCCGTTCAGCGTTTCCACGCGGCTCCAATGCGTTCCGCGCTCCAATACGCGCAGGAACGTGCCGTTTTTAAGCTCCGCGATCGGATCGGATTTCGCATCCGCCTTGCGCCGCAGGTTCAGGTTGCTGCTTGTACCCGTTTCCACGATCGCCACCGTGCCGGAGATCGTTTCCGGATCGGGGGTCGGCGTGGGCGTAGGCACCGGCGTGGGTTCCGGAGTCGGTGCGGGCGTGGGGGTGGGATCGGCCTTGATCACGCGAATGTACTGGCTGCCCACGTAGCCCTGCGTGCCGTTCAGCGTTTCCACGCGGCTCCAATATGCGCCATGTTCCAATACGCGCAGGAACGTGCCGTTTTTAAGCTCCGCAATCGGATCGGATTTTGCATCCGCCTTGCGCCGCAGGTTCAGGTTGCTGTCCGTGCCCGTTTCCACGATCGCCACCGTGCCGGGGATCGTTTCCGGATCGGGAGTCGGCGTGGGCGTGGGGATCGGCGTAGGCGCGGGCGTAGGCGCGGGCGTAGGCGTGG